>JAABUT010000143.1_pt1 | contig 133718 bp, 141 predicted proteins | sample 5559281 | NCBI WGS metagenome assembly JAABUT01 (sample SAMN10711880, study PRJNA513359) | rock metagenome | isolation source: Antarctica rocks | place: Antarctica: Victoria Land, Ricker Hills nord | collected 2016-01-04 | reverse complement strand
AATCTGAATGAACGGTTAATCCGCTGATCTTTGACCTAGTCGGATGGTTCCAATCGTTTGTTTATACTCGCTGACCAGCGCACGAGTCCGAATCTTTTGTTTATCCTCGCTGAGTCAGCCCACGAGGAAGAAGGGTGAGTGCCTGCACGGTCGCGAGTCGGCTAGACCAAAGTCAATAGTCGTGTGAACCGGGCAGAAGCACTCGGGGGTCGATGCAGATTATTTGACTTCGCCTGTAACGAAGGAGCATTTATATAATGTTAGGGGCCAGCATAGAGCGAGTCATATGGGTGTAATGTAACGAGTATATAAATGCTAAGGAAGGAAAGTATCTAGAAGGGAAGGACCGGCTATCTATATGGCTCAGGAGAACATAAGCTAACCCTGAATAGGGTTGGCTTCGGAACAACTCGATAGCCTAGTGACGAGCGACCGGCGATAGCCAGGAACATAGCCATCAACATAGTCACCAACATAGCTACCAACATAGGTGCGTAGCTAGGATCGTAACACATTCAACCTGTAGTCTCGATTTGTCTGTTTGATAACCTCTAGGCTCTTCTGTAACCAGACAGAAGGTTCATAGCCAGCATTGTGTACAGGTGGGAATCATCGCTGGCCTGATAAGCAGATGAAGTTTAAGAGCCTCACCAGTATTCAGAATGCAAGAAGTCGTGGCAACAATAACCGGCTTTGCTGAGACAATGATTCGTCGCGTTGTACCTCGACTTTCTGGTGCCTGTTCTTCTCTACTAGCCAGGCTGCGACTTATGGAATGACCTGATTCTCTATGTTGTTATACGGGTCAACTATGGTCTGGCGTAAAGACACATAAATGTGTAATGACCTTAGCGTGTCAAGGTTTAGAAATTTCTCAGAGAGGTTTCGTGTGAGCTTCCGCCTTCGTCAGAATTTAGCGTTGTCCATTATTGAGTTAATATCTTTTTTTCTTCAACATCTGACAGATCGAAGTACTAAATCTCTTATTTCTGACTGCATTTTCCCAGTACACCTTCCTTCAGTTCTTAATCAACATGACCATTCAACTCAAAAGAGGGCGTTTGTCCTTTCAGCTTCCTTTACAAGCAATTCGTAGAATTCAACCCACATCGGCAGCGCACTTCCTTCTGCGGTCTACGAAGTTCCTTGACTAAGTTCTTGTTTGAATCTTCAAGATCGTGTTCTGTTCATAGCCTCATGATTCATTGAACTTCTTCCAGTATTACTAAGATGCCTTCCCGAGCTCAATCAAAAGAGATATCAAATCTCAGGGGCTACATTGCCATCGTTACCGAAGGTACCACGTCCCTTTCTCTTCGGCTTTGAATCCAGTAGCTGACAACGTGCTTGACACGTAGGTAACTCTGGGATCGGTTACGAGACAAGTCTACAACTTGCTTCGAAACATGCTCGGGTCTACATCGCTGGACGTTCTCGTACACGGGTCGAACAAGCTATAGTGAAGATGAAAGAGTCCTGCAAATCTAGTCTAGACCGTCGTTTCTTAGAACTGGATTTGCAAAGTCTCTAGAGCGTCAAAAGCGCAGCAGCTGATTTCATGAAACTCGAGTCGCAATTGGACTTATTGATTAACAACGCCGATGTGAGTATTCATTGAAGCATCCAAAAGCAGTGTCAGAGATACAATGCTCAATGGTGTTGAATTGCCCTGTGCTTCGGCGACCGTACGTGTTCAATTAACTTTTCTATCCGCTCATTAGGTAATGGCCGTCCCGTACAAGCTCATCGTCGATGACTTCAAAACTCAATGGCAAACCAACTATCTTGCTCCGCACCTCCTTATCTTATCACTCCTTCCCATTCTTCAATCGGCCTCTGCGAAGAGTTCTTTAAATACCCGTGTCCGAGTGGTGAACGTATCTAGCGATGCCATATCCATAATACCCAAAGGAATTGAGTATTCCGATGTCAACATGTCAAATGCAAAGGGCCCACCAACTGCAGCATGGTAAGTCAATTCATTCCTTTTGTAAAGCAGACCACCCGAACAAAGGTAAGCGAGTTAGAAATAGGCGTACCTTACTCGCTTCTCAAACCAAAGCGGTTATCGGGGCCTCTACTTCGTGCCTGATTTGTTATTCCGACTAATTACTGCAGGAAACGCTATGCACACTCGAAACTTGCTGTCATTATGCAAACTCGGGCAATACACAATCATTACCGATCTGAAGGGATCTCCGCCTTCTCCCTTCACCCCGGCATCATCCCCACCAACATTCAGAGCGCGGACCCAACTCTGTTTGGGATTTCCATCCGCAAGATGATACATTGGCATATGATGCCGGGCTCGGTCACAGTAGCGGATGGTGCACGCACGACCCTCTTCTGCGCAACGAGTCCTGATGCGGCGAAGAACAGTGGTCATTTCTTTGTCCCCTATGGAAAGGTCGATCATGGACCGGGCAAGTGGACGACTGATGATGAGGCCGTGCAAGAGCTGTGGGAGGCGAGTAATAAGATGTTGAAGGACTGTGGTTGCTGATGATTGGGACACTATATAAAATGATGGGGTCTGTGGCCTTCAAGCTATCGAGGCAAATGCGATTTCAGAACATGAGGTTGAGACCGAAAGAAAGCACGGGACCAAGGAGGCCAAGCGTAACTAGATATTGACAATCTCGACCAATTATGAAATGCCGGAGTAGCCTGAACACCTTTCCACTATCATATTTCCTGATCCCTTTTATGAAGGTCGTAAATGCTGTGGAGCACTTCAGCTGTAGAGTTTCTCGGCAGGTATCTTCTCTCAGCTATGCACGACGCTTTATCCCAATTTTATGTTACCGCGAAGGTATAGTTGCACATTTGACATTTCAGAGCAATCCAGCCATATTAATCCAAGATCGATAGGCCTTGATTTCGCCGTAGGAGTCACTTCCAACAGCATAGCGAAGCTTAGACCTTTGCCCCATCTTCTCCAACTTACCTTTAAGTCTCCTCATTCTCTCACCATCTCAACTCAATAGACTCTTTGCTGACTAATCATCACAAAGTTACAAGATGAGCCTGATAATAGCGAAAGATGACAGATGGGAACAGAAAGATAGAAATGCAGATAAACGGACTTCAAGACAGTCGTTGCCACTAGACAGGAAATACAACATCCTGTAGCTGCTTCCCGTGTAGACAAATTACATGAGTGAGCATTCGAAATGGTATCAAATTTATCAGCAGGCTTTAGTCAGCCTTAGCTTGTATTGTACATCCCTTAGCACCCACCTCGACCCTTTACTAGTGATTGAGCTTTTGGCTCGCGTATGTTAGAATACTCGCAATCTTTACCACCTGCTCCTGCGCCAAGGTCCAATTACCATCATCAATAGCGTCACGTATACCGGGGAATCTAGCTTCTTCGTAGCCAGACCATGCTTGAGGCGCGAAAATAACATGTTTGTACTGTTCTCGCCCCGGAAGCTAAGCCAACATGTCAGTCATATAGTGGGCCGAAGCAAGAACGGGTATGAAGTCTCTGCTTACACCACCGCCAACATCAAGCAGATTGGTCTCGAAGTTCGCCATTCGGGTATTGTGGCTCATCCGTTTGATAGCCATAACATTTGTCTCGAGACCGCCACGCTCAAAGACTTCGTCAGCCCAGGCCTGATCAAAGTCATGGAAATCATGTGCATTCTGAACAAGTTCTTCAACTGCGCCATGTAAGGGCTCCAAATCAATGTAGTCGTGCGGTGAATCCTTTGTGCTAGCCAACCTCTCGAGATCTTCGACAAACCCTTTAATCGCGCGTGCATAGTCGTTGAAATCAAAGGGCAAGACTGGAGAGTCGGCCATTTCAAGTATCAACAGGGCCCAGATTTGGGCAAGGGCTTTATGATATATGAAACCCGGGTCACCGAAAAGACGCATCCAATCGTAGTTATCGTAGACGCTATGATATGGATAAGGTGGCCCGCTGAAGCTGAGGTCGAGAGAAGATGTTCCAGCCAGGTGTTGAAACGCGACATAGTCACTTCCAGCACCGAGGCCTCGAATAGTGCTGTTCTTCTCATCCCAAGTAGATCGAAGCGTGCTGTTGGTATCAGGATCGTAGATACGATCAAGAACCCGTAGTAGAGCTTTCTCAAAGACCGGGCAACCAGCCGGCTCAAAGTCATGACCTACAACGGCGACATCGACATTCAGATAGGCGAAGCCATTGCGTCGCATATCATCCATCCTTGATTCAACGTGCTCGGTAGACCCAATTAAATTGTACTCTTCGGCATCCCAGGATGCAAACTCGATAGTTCGCAGAGGAGCCCAACCAAGCTTTCTAAGCTCACCAAAGATCCTGACAACTTCGAGGAACACAGCTGTTCCACTCCCAGGGTCTGCAGCCCCGAAAGCCCAGGCATCACGATGATTACCAACGATAATGGACTTCTCTGGCTGCTCAAGGCCCGTAAATCTCCCCAAGACGTTGTAGATGGGCTGCCTCTCTACCTCGTCTTGTTCATTCATCAGATGAACAATGGGGGAGCCTTGGTCGCCGGTCCACCATGTGACATCTGGGACGCCGCCTATCCAGTTTTCGCCCATTTGATCCTTTGCTGACTTAGTGAGCTCCTTGCCGTGTCCTTCAAGCGCCTGAAGGAGCTTCTGCGCATCTCTCCAAGCCAATGGAATGGAGGGAATGTCGTTGAGTCCGGGGTTATCATCCTTGCGGTCCCTTTTGCTCTCCCCAGGGAGTGACGGGAACCCTTTGGACAACACGTCGCCTACGACCCAAGTTGTCAGAGCAACGCTGCCTCGTTGTACACCATCACTAGGCATGTACCGCCCGTCTGGGAACACTTCTCCGTTGCGGAAGCCATCCTCGGCCGGGTCACTGTAGATGATACAACCAACGGCCCCCGCCATTTGGGCGGCTTTAACTTTTAATGCTCTATCACCTTGATTACCATAATACCTGACAAGTGCAATCGATCCTTTCATATCAACGCCTACCTCTTTCAGCTTTTGGAAATCCTCCCTTGAGCCGTAATTGGCGTAGATCAGGGGACCCGTGATATTTCCTGATTTCGAATGGCCGTGGAATACAAGGGTTTGCTCTCGAGGTGGATCTGTATACAAAGGTTCTTCCTCGATCAACGCCTCCCACGCCATGTTAAAAGGCTCAATAATGGCAACCCGTCGACCGCCCTTCTTCGGATAATTCAAGTAAACGTCAAATCTCTCTAAGCCTACCCGTTCCAGCAAAGCATCTTGGAACAAATCCTCAACCCACTGTGCAAGCAAGAAATTACCCTTAGTCCCTGCCATATGGTCGAATCTTGAAGCGTGTTCAGAATATTTACTTATTTGCGTCTCGTTAACATGCTCTTGAAGAAATACTCTGACAGACTCCGGATCATACATTTGCATCCCACGCCTTCGACCAACAGAAAACAGATCCGACATGAACAATAGGTAAGCTAAGGACAACGTAAGGAACAGAGCGAAGAACCGGCCAACAAGGATCCAATTCATTTGAAAATTCTCTGGCCATGAAGGTAACCATGCACGGATATATTCCGGAGAGGGTAAGTATTGACGAAAGGGAAGATTGATGGACGAAAGGCTATGCGTCAGGCTATAAATACGCTTCGATAGAAGGTTGGCTCGCAGCGAGCGGCTGGTGCTCGGTTCCCTCTCCCCTGGCTCAAGCATATCCATCTGCTCCATTTCCCGTCGCAGGCCTTGCAAAGAAATCCGCGGAGAACCTGCATGAGATGAAGGCAGGAGATCAAGACTGGGTCTAGCCGATCCCACGGTAGGTGCTTCGTAGCCAGTATGCTGGTATTCCCTCCGGTCAAGAAGACCTTGCCTTTCAGCATCATGGCTAATCTCTGAGGGTCCGAGGAAAGATTGCGAAGAGGACGGTCGAGATGTGATGGCCTCCTCATATGTCGGTATAGGGAGAGACTGCTGTTCTTCATATTTATTGGGCTTCTCGTCCGCCATAGGGACCAGCATGGGGTTCAATTCCAGCCTCTCAGTGGGCGAATGCTACCTCTGGCCTGGATCCGCTCCCGACACTCTCAATAGACGCATGGTATCGAGCACATACCAATGTCGCTTCGATGTTCCGGATTAAAAACGCCTTGACTATGGTTCGGCGGACTGACGGATAGGCAGAGGTATGTTGCTTTACCTTACTAAGGCATGATAGTTGCTCCGTTAAAGTAATTCCGGTAGGGCTGAAACTCTACTGCTAAGGTACTGTAGGTACGTGATTAGGTACGGAAGTACGAAGTACCTTACAAGATGATGCTTTAAAGTATTGGAAATGACCATCGTACAGCCTTAAGGGCCAACGTAGCTGATTACATAAGCACTTATATCTATCATATATTTCAATATATATCTTATAATCATTCTATTCGCTCTATATCACTATGTCAGCTCAAAAACGCGGTCGTGAGATCAGTTCAGCCACTCGAGCAGCTATTGCATACGCTCGTTATCAGAATCGATCATCTTTACGCGTCATACAGGCTTGCACCGAAGTTTCTTTGACATCAATATCAAATATAAGCAATCATGCTTACAAACAGGCTAAAACTCATGAAACAAAGTCTTTTCGTGAGAAAAACGTTGCTTCTGAGTCTCGTTCTGAAAGATCTTCATTGTTATGTCAGAAGAAAATTGATATAATGATTAAATTAGTCACATCTAGCTATGAATGACGACGCAGATCATGAATCATGATTGCACGCGAATGTGAAGTATTAGTCTCATGATCTACAATAAAGAAAGTCTTCAAGAAAGCTGAATATGAACATTATTCATCTCGTCAAAAGTCTTATTTTATCATGATCATGAAACGAAACGTTTAGACTGATGTAAAGATAAAGAGTTTTGAGATGTAATATCGAGGAAGAAATGAGATAGAGTCATTTATATGAATGAAACTTCTGTCAAATTGAGAGAATTGCGAAGTCTTATACACGTCACACGAACGAAAGAAGAAGAGTGAGAGTCAGATTGCTGTGAAAAGATCTTTTTTGAATACACAACATTCATGTTTTGAGATTCTATAGCTCTGAATTGAAAGAGCTCTTGTTACATCTATCAGCTTGAGAATAAAAAGAATCGCAAAGTCTTTATCTCAGTTCTTGCTGTCGAGAATTTACTACGACGCTCTATAAAACAGACAGCTCATGCAAAGAAGAAAACGAATTGTCTGAAACAAAATTTGAAGACTTTCTCGTTCAAATTCTCGCTCTGCTGTCGTTTCAAAAGAGAAGAGATTGACTGATATAAATACAACAGATGTGTCTTGCAATTCTTACTATTATCTGTCTATCATCGATTTCAGATCACTCACTGCTTTATGAGCACTACTCTATTAATGCAGAATAAAGTCTTCTGTCATATTTCTCAATGACAAAAATCTTTATTTACAAAGCAGAACATCATGATTCTGAATTGATCAGACAACAGTCTCGATTTGAATTCTATTGAACACATCTGAAATCTGCTCAAGAATCATGTAGCTAATTGAAGATCTTTCATAAAAGATAGAGCTGAATTAGAACATGCTTGAATGAATGAATGAGACAAGCTCAATATAGAAAAGAATATTAATTCTTTTATATTGAATCAGAAGCATTGAGTTGCTCAAGTCATCATTAAACAGAGCGACAATAACTTTCATGAATAGATATATATTATAATTCGAATCATCTAACGTCTCTATATATATTTGACGTTATTGCTTGTATATGTAATGCATATATGAGGGAAAAACAGACACAATTATAACCAGAATTATTAGACAGTTATTGTTAAGCTCTCAGATATGCAATGAGAGTCGTACGACTTCTCTATGTCTAGATAGATTAGCGCATGAAAATTACTTCATACAAAGTTATCACAAGCGTCGTACAACGCTTTCTTTCTTCTTTCATCAATCATCATCTCATCATCATCATCATCATCATCAGCAACGTAAGTGTAACAGCTTAGAACAATGTACAGTACAAAGTATACAGATTAACAATGCATTGTATGATGTAGAACAACAACAACAACGTAAGTTTGACAGCTGCAGTGAATACTAAATGTATGAGCTGACGATGCTTTGTACGAAGAGCAACAGCAATGATGTGAGTTGAATTCTATTCTGTCTATGAGCTATGTGATTTACATGTTGTACAAAGAGCTTTTGTTCTTTGAAATTTCATCGCGATCGTCATCATCATCAACGCTCTCGCTCTCGTCACTTCTGCTTCGATCAACGTCTTTCTCTGTCTTCTTGTGAGACAATTACAACTTACTATCTTCGTTCATATGAGATCTGAACATGCACTTCTTGCTCATTCTGAACGAGACGTTGATTTTGTACAAGAAATGATTTCTTTGAATCAGATGAAAATGCACAGATCTTCATACATCAACGTTGTTCTGATTCAGTCTTGTAAACAAGTCATCTTCATGATTTGTACACAGTATGCATGATCAAATGATCTTCGATCTTTCTCGAAGTGTCACTTCATCTCAAAGTACTTTGAGAAGATTTGCGTCAATTGCAAATGATGAAATCATGCAATATGATGCAATCTTCTTGAGACTGAAGATGATGAAAGTGAGAATGAATGAAATGAAGATCATCATTCTCGCTCACTTGAAAGAGAAGATGATTGTACGAAGCGAAGAAGATTGAGAGAATTCAAGCTGAGAAAGTGAAGACTGTTGAGAGTGAAAAATGTCTTTAATCTCATTGTGCTGAATTAACAATATGTACAAGATGCGTTTCTTTTTCTGTTTGTGAGCATTTGTTTTTTCAGCACATCTTGAAGCACAGTCATGTATCTTGAGTCAGCAGTCTGCATCTCTACGTGATGCTCAAGATCAGTACTTCGTACGAAAAAAGAAGTTATCATGACTGCTTTCTAGTATAAGAAAAGTGAAGACAAACTTTCTTATTTACACTTTGTACATAACATTAATCTGAATCTTGTTGTATGAAGTAGAGTTAACAGACAGCACTCAATCAACTCTTCTTGTTATCACAACTTATGCAAACTGACTATTGATTTTCTTCGTATGATGTAAATGAAATCAAGATAACTATTCAGTGAGTCAGAAAAAAGAAAGAAACAGCTCAAGATCAGTACTTTGTACGAAGAGAAAAGCTGTCATGACTGCTTGTACAAGAAAAGCGAAGACAAACTGTCTTTTATTTACACTTTGTACATAATGTTAGTTTAAATCTTGTCGTATGAAGTAGAGTTAACAGACAGCACTCAATCAACTCTTCTTGTTGAGTCAGCTTCACAGCTCATGCAAACTGACTTTCAATCTTCTTTATATGAGCTTCAATTCTTTCACGACAGCATCAGAGAATTGATTCAATTGTGTTCATCAATGTATTTTATCAATGATGACTTTTCTTCAATCGAAGAAGATTCTTTTCTGTTGAGAAAGTTGTCATTTAGCTTTGTACATTGTTTTCAAAGCTTGAATGACAGAAACAAAGTCTCAGTCAAGCATTCACTTTCATCAGAGATCTGAAATTGTGCTCACAGTTCAACACATGTAATGCTCAGAAGACATGACATCAGAGTTTAGCAATGATGAAGCTTGAGAAGCTTAGACATCAAAGATGTCTTTATACGAAGCAGCTTTCAATCTCTGAAGATCATTCAGACTTGAGTTGACTTCATACAAAGACTGTGATGACAGCTGAGAAGAAGTGATGTTGAAGTTGAAGTTGTTCTCGTATGAAGATCATAGCATGAGCTGAGAGAAAGCGATGATGTCGCTCAGAAGAGCAGCAGAGTTGTGCAAAGTAATGAAAAACTTTTTTGCAAAAAAGTTCTTCATACAATCATGCAATGACTTTAGTATCTGATGATTATGAAAATCGTGATGCTGTATACTTTGTATGATGTTCTTTGAAGTCATACTGATTCAATTGACAATATCTGATATGATGCTTCATATATGAAGCTCGTTTGACTTTTTGACATTGAGCAAAGAGAGCTTTACTTCATTTGCAAATGTCAGATAATCATCTTGTACAAAGAGAGAATCTTTTCACAAGAAATGAACAGAAAATTCTTGATGATAAATAATTGAATTCTGCAAGATCACTATGTAAAGCTTCTTCAATAAATGCAGAAAATCTTAAGCAATCATGTTGAATTGATCTTTCTCAACAGTATCAAGCAACGATTCATCAAGCAAAGATTTATCATTCTCATATGAAGCATTGCTTGAGAAATCGCTGAATCATGTCAGTCAATGATCAATTCATGATCAGAGTGCTTGTACAAGAGACAATGAAGACTCAACTTTGACTCAAGACAAAAAAAATTCTTCAGAGATTGATTTGAAGTCTGTCATTACTCGTATGAACTTCAGAAAAAGATGAGTCAAATAACTTGTGAACAAAGCATCTATATTTCATTGTTCAACATGATGTATCTGAGATTTCAATGTGTCACTCAACTCATCTACTCATGCTTCTGCATCACGATCATGAGTTTTCTTAAAACTGAAAATGCTGATGACATTAAACATCTTGTTGATTCATTCTAGTTGAACTTCATATGACATAAACAAAGTCAACTTGCTTTCTTGAAGCAGATGAAGATTGTATCATTGTTGTTATCTTTGAAAACATGAAATCTGCTCTCGTACGATGTTTCAATGATAGAAGAGATAAAAAGCAAGCTGCAAGATGATGCACAGCAATGAATTCTTATGTCGTACAACTGTTTTATATTCAATTCGCTCAGTCTGATTCATTTTTTCATTGTTCAAGATGCAAACGTGCATCATACAAGAAATGAGACTTTCGTTTTTTAAGTTCAAAGAAAACAAATCAGTCAACTGCAGATGACAACAATTTTCTTCACGCATCAACATCATGTTACGAAGCGTGTCGGCATTGAATAGGGTCTAGCCAATAGACTCTAGAGATTTCGATATGTGAACAAGGAACAACGATGTTTCGGATCGAAATATGCTGGAACATTTCATCTATTCGAGCCCTAGCAAACCGACTACTTCGCCCCTTTGTTCGCTCTACTATAGATACAGCTCGGAAGTGTCTTCTTCCTTCTGTATTCTTAGTTTCCTAGTTATAGCTACCTCTATTGATCAAACATTCTATTCAGCTACGCACTACCTCGCTGCAGTGTGGTTAGATTCTAGGCACGGTCCCAACATTAAACTAAGAATCCGTTAACCCTACGATACGGGTACCAATATTCATTCAAGACACTCGGCGGACAACGGAACGAGTATAAAGAAATTTGTTTACCTGATGGTCGACGACATCGAAAGACAGAACAACATCAGGGGGTCAATAGGATCAACGGCGAGGCTGTTGAATTGCTAGAGGACCTACCGCTCATTCAGTAGCATCGGTTCACCCGATCAATAGAACCAACGGGAACATATGGCCGTTGATTGCTAGAGGATCACAAACCTCCCCCCCCAAAAAGCTCGTGGATCAGTCGAGTCAAAATAACCTGTGCCATCAAATTCGGTTCGGCTCGATCCGGACCAAGGTCAATTTAGTGAGCCTGCTACAAAGGCGTCGTCAATGCGATGACCTAGTCACATCGCTCTACCTATCAGTGAATCGGCCTACCTCGTGTTCCTGTGTCAACTAGTGAGCCTGCTTCAATGACACGATCAGAACCGACCTCTTCGATGAGCAAGTCGGTCCCTACATAGTGAGCCTGCTACAAAGGCGCTGTCAATGCGATGATCTATCTACTCACATCGCCCTACCTATCAGTGAACCGGCCTACCTCGTGTTCCTACGTCAAATAGTGAGCCTGCTACAATGGCCGCCCTTCCCCCCTCATAGTGAGCCTGCTACAATAGGCATTTCGATGGTCTGGAAGATCAATAGAAAGGTTGGTAGGAAGGCGAGCGTCGAGCTCTACGTCAGTGCTATGGACTACACTACAAGTCATAGGAACATGACTTTTAAAGAGAAGGGGGTAATGTTACGAAGCGTGTCGGCATTGAATAGGGCCTAGCCAATAGGCCCTAGGGATTTCGGTATGTGGACAAGGAACAACGATGTTCCGGATCGGAATATGCTGGAACATTTCATCTATCCGAGCCCTAGCAAACCGGCTACTTCGCCCCTTTGTTCGCCCTACTATAGATACAGCTCGGAAGTGTCTTCTTCCTTCTGTATTCTTAGTTTCCTAGTTATAGCTACCTCTATTGATCAAACATTCTATCCAGCTACGCACTACCTCGCTGCAGTGTGGTTAGATTCTAGGCACGGTCCCAACACATCATATGACTCATCAAAAAATCAAGCGTTGTATGATGAGTGAATTTCACAGTTTGAGTCGTGACTCGTTTCTGAGAAAGCTTATGAGTTCAACAGCTTCATATGACATCAATCATTTGTTACGAGCGTATCAAGACTGATTAAAGCTAGTCAACGATCTAGTCAAGATCTGATCTAGATCTGACTCAGTTTTGACTCAGATATGACTCAACACTCTTTTCTGTCATCAACATCTTGTTCATCTACATCATTTTCTTTTCATGTTACAAACACATTTCTTTTGAGTCTAGCACAGTCTCTGAACATTACATAAATAGAAGCTCTTGTATCAATCTTCTTCTGTATTCTTAATATTCAGTTATAGCTATCTTTAAAAATCAGGCACTATCAATTCTGAACTTCATTAATTGTATCATCTAGACATGATTCTGACATTATGTTAAGAATTCGTTAATCACACGATACTGATCTCATCACTCATTCAACATACTCGTACAGACAGAACGAGTCTAAAGAAATTCATTTATCTGATGATCGATGCAATCGAAAGACTGAACAACACTAGAAAGTTTGATAGAATCAACGATGAGACTATTTGAATTGCTAGACTACTTATTGCTCATTAAGTACGCAAAGTTCATTCAATTATGAGAATCACGATAAAGAATCTTCGTGAATTGCTCAAGAATCAAATCGATTGATAGATTCAATGATAAAGAATCTTCGTTGTTTGCTAGAGAATCAATCAAATCACTCAACAAACAAATCTCATCTTCTTTGTTGAAGATTGAATCTCATCTCATACGTCTTTCTTCTTCAATCGTCAAGCATCATCATTCATTCAATTCTCTTTCAAACAAATCTTATCATGTCTAGTCATTCGTCTACTGAAGAGCATTCTGAGAAATTTCGAACTCATTTCTCTCAAATCTCTGATGCTGATTCATTGAAATCACGAACGAAATCATCAAGTGCTGCATCATTCATTCATGAAGATGACGAATCATTTGCTGAAACAATAATACTTCTTGTGTTCTACGAAATCTGAAAGACTTGAAGCCTAGTTTTTGATAAAGAAACAGATCAACTCTACAAGTTAGATAAACAACAAGAAGATGAAATTAAAGAGTTGAAGACAAGACTTCAAACTAAAGAAAACACTTCTTCTGATTTCATCTACTCTGAGCGTTCTAGATCTCAAAAAATATCTGATTCTTCGCTGTTTACTGATGAAAAGAATTCTACTTGAAAGAACTGATACGGAAAAATTCAGAATAAACTGAAGATCAACGTCGATCTCTTTTCTAATGAACGAGTCAAATTGAGCTATGTACATTCTAGATTATTCGATGACGCAGCAGAGATCACTTAAGCTAGACGCGAACGTGATTGTGTCAATTTCTATAGAATCGTCGAAGATCTTTTGAAAGAGCTAGCTCAGTTGTTCAATGACTCGAATAAGAAAGTCAACTTTCGTAGAAAATACTACAACTTGATTCAAGAATCAAAGAAATTCAGCGAGTTCTATACTCAGTTTCAATGACTATCTTTCTATCTAGACTATCACGAAAAGCAACTGATCATTGATCTGAAAGATAAAATACATCTTCGTCTTCAATTTATTTGAGTAGATCAACTAGTTCAATCTGATTCTCTAAAAGAAATTCGTTTCTATCTGATTCATTTGAATAATGATCAGCGAGTCATTCAAGAAATCAAGAACAAGCTCAAATGCATCAACGACGTTTCAAAGACTATCTTTCATAAAGTGACTGTTGTCACTCAATCAGTTGATCATTCGAAGTCTGATCATCTAAAGTCGCGCGACGCGATTTTAACTAGCGTCAAAGAAGCAGACATTTTAGTTGAAAGCTGTTTCATATGTCATAAATCAGATCATAGCTCTAAGAAGTGTCTCAATCGATCTACTAGAATCAGTGCAGTGAACAAAGAATATGATCGCTTTGATTTTGATTCAAATTTCGATTCAAAAAACTAGTCATCTCTTTAAAAGTCATCAAAGAAATAGAGATTATATCTTTGTGCAAACTAGATGAAATTCTATCGAAAGAGAATTACTTTGAAAAGTCGTTTCTAATTGATGCTCATCTCATCTCTCAGAAACGATCTTTTAGTCTTTATCTTCTAATAGACAGTGATTCAGTCATCTACATGATCATATATTTCAATCTAGTCAATAAAGTATGTGAGAAACTGAAAATTCAATTTATATCACTGACAAAAGAGAAGCTAATAAGAGATTATGATGAAAAGATATCTAAGAAGACAATCACTTATAAAATTCTACTCAATCTCATCATCGAAAGTCATAAGAAATTGACTGTATCAATGTTGATAGCTGATATTGATTATCATGAAGTCATATTGAGTAAGTTCTGAATGAACAAAAACGAAATGTTACTGAATATGCAAAACGACGTCATTGTTTTTTTTGAATCAATTGAATACTTCTATTTCGATTTTTTCGATCTCGCTCAATTCAAAGTATTCAAGTTGATCGCGATCATCTTCATTCTCTTCAATCACTCAGACTAAGACTTCTACAATGCTCAAATGACTCGTTTCAATCACTGCTCAGAAAGAGTCATTCTCGATTCAAAACATAAATGTTGCTTCGTTCAAAACACTGTTAAATCATTCAAAGAAGAACAAGATCGAAGTCTTTGCTCTATTCATGATGAACATCAATAGAAAAATCGCGTACAATACTCAGTGCGATTTGAACACTTTAAACGTCTCTTCAATCAATAAAACGACTCAGAATTTAGAAGACATTAAAGCGAAGCTGCTCTCAAAATATCACGAGTTTCTAGATGTTTTTGATTGAGTTTAATTGAATAAACTATCTTCTCATCGCTTCTATGATCATAAAATCGAGCTCACTAGTGATTCAACGTCTTCTCACTGTCGAGCATATTGAATGTTCTCTGTCAAACTTCTGAAAGTAAAGAAGTATCTGAACGAGAATCTGTCAAAGAGATTCATTACTCTCAGTCAGACTCTTTATTTCTCTTCGATTTTATTCATTCTCAAAGCAAATGAAGATCTTCAATTCTGCGTGAACTATCAAAAGCTAAATGTCATTTTCAAAAGAAATAGATATTCTCTATCGCTGATAGACGAGATCATTGATAAAATAGTGAATTGCAAGCATCTGACTAGATTGAACATCATATCAGCATTCAACAAACTTCAAATGCATCTTGATAGCGAGAATTACATTACTTTTATCACTGCTTTAGAAGCATATAAATATAAGATGCTATCATTCAAACTGACTAATGAATCAATCTTCTTTCAGCAATATATGAATGATATTCTATGAGACATTCTGAACGACTTTTGTCAAGTCTATCTAGATGACATTCTCATCTATAGCAAAACAAGAAAGAAACATAGAGATCACGTCAAACTAGTATTGAGATGACTACGCGAAGCTGAACTGCAGATGAATATTCGAAAGTATGAATTCAATGTAGAAGAGACTATCTTTCTAGAAGTCATTGTATCTGAACTAAATCTTCGTATGAATTTCAGTAAGATGACAGTCATAGTCAGCTGAATCACTTCGATCAATCTAAAAGAAATTCAAAGCTTCGTGAGATTTGTTAACTTCTATCGTTGTTTCATTAAGAACTTCTCGAAGCTAGTCAAATCATTCATTCAGCTGACTAGAAAGAACACATCTTTTGTTTAAAATGAGATTTGTGTTCAAGCTTTTGACAATCTAAAGAAACAAGTCAGCTCAGTCTCAGTACTTCGTCACTTTGATCTCAAACGACAAGCTATTCTGAAGATTGATGCTTCGAACTATGTGAAAGATGAAATACTATCTCAGTATGATGATGAGAAAGTTCTTCATTCGATGACTTTCTACAGCAAAAGCATGATTCTCGCTGAAATCAATTATCACATCTATGATAAGAAACTGCTAGTCATTATTCGATGCTTCGAACACTGACAACTTGAGCTGAAATGCATTGAACTACTCATTTAGATGTTCATTGATCATTAAACTTTGAAGATCTTCATGAAAAACAAACAGTTGAGTCGATGACAAGTCAACTATCTGAACATTCTATTGAAGTTCAACTTTCAGATCATCTTTAAATCAGGCAAAATAAACATTAAAGTCAATGCTTTAATCAGAATGCTTCTAGCAAACGTCTCTGAATCAGCTCAGCGTCTTGAAGATCATTTTCAGACTATTCTGATTCTCAATAGAGTTGATGTTTTACCTGTTGAATCAAAAGCAAATCTCTATCAATGAGTATGTATGATCAATCAAACAGATGAGCTCTGCAGTGAATATAAACAAGCTATGAACGAGAACAAACTCAAATTTCATATCACTAAACTGAAGAACTGTGAAATCATTGACGACGTTCTATTTAGAAAAGATCTACTGTGAGTTTCTGAGAACATGCACACAAAATTACTACAAGAAGTGCATGATCAATCTTCAATCTCTCATCTCAACAATAAATGAATCATCAATCTAGTTCAGCGTTTCTACTATTAATCAGATCATCGAGCTACTATTCAATGATACATTCAAAACTGTCATGCTTGTCAGCGAAGCAAAGCTTCTAGAGATAACATCAATGAACTTCATCATTCTCTTTCAATTTCACAGAAACGCTGAAAAGATATAGTTATAAACTTCATCACTGAACTATCTCTGTCAGAAGACTATAACATCATTTGCATAATCATATGTTGTCTCATCAAAGAACATCACTATGTTCTCTGTCATTGAGAAGACGATGACATCTCAGTCGAAGAAACGATTTGAATCATACTATGAAACGTCTATCGACTGCATGATTTACTCAGTTCTATTGTTTCAAACAGAGACTTTCAATTCATATCAACTATGTGAAAAAGTCTTTGCAAGCGACTGAGAATCACAGCTAATCTATTCACAGTCTATCATTCTGAGATCAATGATCAATCGAAACAAGTCAATCAGAACGTTGAATGCAAACTTAGAATTTACTGCAATTACATGCAGAACGACTGAGTCAAATGAATATCTATGATGAAATTCAACGACAATTTCAATATCTTCTCGATCACTTCAATGATTCTCTTCTACTTCAATAAAGAATTTCACTCTTGAATGAGTTTCGATTCAGATACAACTGACTACAAAACAACTTGTGAACAACTTGAAGCTAGAAAAGCAGATGATATTATTATTTGAATGAAAGAGTTACTGAGCTTTGATCATCAACAATTGAAAAAGACGAAGCTGATCATCGAAGTTCAAATCAATAAACATAAACGAGACATCACATATGAAGTAGATAACTGAGTTTGACTATCTTTCAGAAACGTCAAGACAACGAGACTCTGCAAAGATTTGAAAGACAAACAGCTAGATCTCTATCAAATCATTGCTAAAATAGATATCTTCTATCATCTTCATCTATCAGTCAGCATGAAGCATTTGCATTCAATATTCAGCTTGAAGCTACTACGATTATATTCAGAAAACTCTCTATCAGAACAACATTCAGAATCATTCAGATCAATCACTATTGAAGACGATGAACACTGAAATATAGACGATATATTGAACTTCAGATGCTATCAAGATCAAATACAGTACAAAGTCAAATGAAAAGATCTAGATAGAAACAACAAATGATACTATGTCGATAAAGAGAAATTCAATGACTCAGAGAAAGTTTTAAATGAATTTCATAAGTTATATTCAAGCAAATCGCGCTAAATATCGAAATAACTATCAACAAAAGTGAGCAAAGAAACTACATTCATGCAAACATGAATTTTCAAAGAGAGAAGTAATGTTACGAGCGTATCAAGACTGATTAAAACTAGTTAATGATCTAGTTGAGATCTGATCTAGATCTGACTCAGTTTTGACTCAGATATGACTCAACACTCTTTTCTTTCATTAACATCTTGTTCATTTACATCATCTTCTTTTCATGTTACAAACACATTTCTTTCAAGTCTAGCACAGTCTCTGAACATTACATAAATAGAAGCTTTTGTATCAATCTTCTTCTGTATTCTTAATATTCAGTTATAGCTATTTTTAAAGATCAAGCACTATCAATTCTGATCTTCATTGATTGTATCATCTAAGCACAATTCTGACATCATTTGTCATTGCTCATATTCATTCAGCAGAGTATTGACATCGTGATCAAGATATTGAGCTTTTCTTCTTGCATACTTCTTCTTCATACGATCTTTCAAAAGAGCTTTCATCTTGATCTCTTGTAAATGAGAAGATGTAGCATGATCGAAAGATTGCTGATAATTGTACAAAGAAATGATAGCAGAAACATAACTGTCAACTGAATCAAATCTCAACGTCTGCTGCACTTTCTTTCTCGTAGCAGTCGTACGAGACTGCTTGTAATGACTTGTACGAAGTTCTCGCGATAGAACTTTCTTGTTCAAAAACATGACGAGTTTATCTTTTGTCACTATTTGATCATTCATGAACTCGTGTCTTGCACAGAACTTCTACTTCACTCAGTGCATGTCATACAAAGACGTTGAAAAAGATCTTACTCATCATTTCTTCTGCTTTGACTCGTAGTTTCTGATCGTATTGATCGAAGCATTCGTACATCTCAAGGTCAACGCAGTCTGTTCATGTTGATACAATTCAACTGCGACATTCATCTCATTGAAAGTGTTCATCGTCGAGAACGTCATTGTCAGAGTCGCTGTACACTGCAGTACTGCATGCAGAATTAATTCAGATGTGACAGACTTCGTACAAATAGATTGTTGAAGAAAATCAGAAGCAGCGAGCGCAAAATGAAGCAATAACTGAATAAATAACTGAGATGAAGCAAGCTTTCGAATATGTTGCATATTATTGAGAGAAGAATTCTGTTGACATGTAACATGTTGAGGGCTTGGCAATAACTCGAAATAACTGAAGACGTCGACATGTTAACATTTGCATCTTTTGTTGATGTTCATGTATAGTGCAATTGCGGTACGGTGGCCATTTTCAATACTTTAAAGCATCACCTCGTAATCATAGTATTCGTAGCTCATACCCAAAGTATCATTTTTCCAAGGGCTAAAAACCACTCATCCCAAATAAAATAAGAATTCATAGCTTCTACTAGCAACCGTTTGAGTAGCTACAGTGACCAAGGATTCTACTTTTGTTTCACAATGCCTTTCATTTGACAATAATTCAGAACTGCTAGTATGGCTACTGAGCACGGCCAAGCTACAAACGACTAAGGAAGTCTAGTTTATAACCTTTGACCGAGCCATAGGAAAGGAAATCTGAGATAACTACCTTATGCTTATCTTCTAATTCTCTCTCACTTTATTGCCATGGACCACTTTGGTCCCAACAATCTCGTAGTGACAGCTAACACCAATCTGCTCGTTTCCATCAATTACTGATAAGCCAGCGCAAAGCCAGTCGTTTTCAAGGATGGAAACTAGCGGCTGGGTTACAATGCTACAGATGCAGCTGAAGGTACTGCCTTCCTCGTTATCGAGTGCGGTAATAGAAGCTCTCTTTCGTAGCGAACATTCAGTCGACTTCTTGTAACCGAGAGGACTGTCCGAAGATGAGCATGCTCCCGGAGTCGATGAAGACATAAGTAAAGTGTAAATCCTCAAAAATCGTACTTAGTTAGGTTCTTAATGCCTTCTTGTTGTTTTGCGGAAATGCATTTATAGGTACATTCTGAATAAAATTTTCTTGAACTGTTCATCCAAATTAAAGCAGACCTGCCGGAATTGAAATAAGCAAGAACTACCAACCCTATACAAGCGATCCTTAGGCCTGCGAATCTTACTCGCTGGAGCGGTAGCCTTGGGAAAGATGGAGAAAAGGAGAGGTCGCCCGTAAATATGGAGACCAGACGAGTTACAAAAAGAACAGCTTAGAGAACTCTGTCCATTTTCTATATAAAACAGAACACATTGTTTTTGGAAGCTGAATGAAGCCTGAATCTGATAATGAAATGACGCACTCGTCAGTCCGGTGATATTGGTGCCCGAGAGATGCTTCGAGCACTTGACTGTTCTTCATATCTTGTATCGACGTTGATAATGGCAAATGAATATTTATATCAAACAATGTTTGGCATACACCTCTCACGATGTAGACCAGGCTTCAAGTCTACTATCTATCCAAAGCTTAAAGCAGTACATACGAGCACGGGTAAGCACGTTATTATTCGTATGAAGTCTATTCAGATGATTAGTAAACAAGAATATGTCGAAGTTAAAAGTCGAAGAAAAGTGCCTAGAGAGACAAAGGGAAAAAGTGAGAGTCCGACGCAGATGTGTTAGTAAGGATAGAGGAGAGGTAGATAGGTAGGCAGACGGTGCTCAGAACGACATGCCGGTAGATATCCTTTGACCTCGCCTGTACTGCAACAGAGGTTCGAGAGAAACAAACCACCAGAGATACATATAATTTGGTAGCAGCTATGGCAAACTCCATCGTTCAAGTCACGGGGTTTGAGAGACTCTTCTAACAGTAAGAAGGGCATGTCGTGCAGTAGGACCACAGCTTACATATCTGGTTCCTCAATCTTGTCTTCACTTTGAGTCTCCAGCTGACTGCAGAAGAAGATGCTGAGATTGCATCTGATGGGCGCGGCTCGGACTAAAAACAAGACCTAGAGTCGTAGATCCTGCCTGATTGAAACAATTCGCGCTGCATGGCAAACCAGCATGCTATAGGATTTAATTGATCGACAACAAGAGATGCAAGCTCTATGAACGAGCTTCAAGTCACCACATGTTTGCAGACTTTGTTATCCTGAGCAAGAAATAACCACGACTATAGAATTATCATGGCATCGTATTCCACACAACAGGGAAATGCCCGTTTCAAGGACTTGCTTTTGAAAGCTCTGCACTTCCAACAGGTACTAGCTTGCCGACCACAAGGTACTTTTCGGAGAACCGATCTTCCCAGTCTTGCAGCGCCTGCATTTCGTCATCTCCAAGACCGTTCAAGTCATCCAAAGGTCCCTCAAGATTCTTTGTCAACATATCTTCATCAAAGCTACCACACGCTAGGCCTCTGCTTGCGTCTCTCCCAGCGAAATTCTCATAAGGTCCGCTGGGGCCGTAGAAATTCTTGCCAGGAGTAACATCGAATACCTTGCCTCTTACTGCAAGATAGACTGACATACCATTCTCTCCATTAAACGGCTTCAACTCCGGAGGAGTGAAGATGCGAAAAACAACTGGCGAGGGGTTTTTGGGAAGAGTCTGGGGAGGCTGTGGGCGCAGACGGTAGTAGGCAAGCAGCATGAGGAGCGACAGAAGAATGAGGTTGATTGGTGTTGCGATGGTAGCGCTGCAGATATTCCGTAAGCTGTAGCCAGGATGCTAGGGGTGATGCTTACGCCTGGGCGGGAGGTATCATGGTACCGGCAGTATTTGCTGTGAAACGTGAATTTTGATATGGTCGGAGTCATCCGGATACACCTACCGTCTGACATAGTGATCTGGCAATAGAAAGAGCGATTGAAGACAGTTAATGAATGCTCGTGCTGAATCGGTTCGGTTTCTGTTCACGAGTTGGCTGATGGGTCGAAACAACAGCCCAGATCGCGTATGAAACACATCCACTAAAGATGTAATTACCGGGATGGGCCGCCCTAGCACTTCACCGTTTCGCCCCCAAATGATCTGATATCAACTTAATAATGTTGTTAACATCTAGCACTTCTCGACGTTACACGAGCTTCGAACAATACTCTTTGCATGTTGGGCGCATGGTTGAGATTTCGTCACTTGTTCTCATTGAGTCCGCTTTGTCTAACATCTCCCCTTTGGAACCCAGAGCAGAAGTGTAGAAAGACCGCTTCTATGATCTTTCACTCTGTCTTCATACACGAAACCTATGCACTGCAACTTTGGAAGTCAAGATTCACACTAGGGATTTTTAGATAAGAACATACACGACATTGACTGGATTGACGTATAATGTGGAAGCGCCTAAACCGTCAACCCGACAGGATCGGGAGTCCTGCTCTAATTGAAACGAATGTGGATGGATCAGTGCTGGACAATGCAACTGATTTAAGCAATGGAGACTTCAGCATAAGCTCAAGACCTGCGTTTGGTCGAAAGGGTACGGAAGACGTGCTAAAGGGTCTACCTGAATTGCCGTTGTATGTTGAAACTCTAGCTTCATGAGAACAGCGCTGATAGAAGAACAGCAAATCACTACAGGTGCAAGCAGGTTCACATCGCAGACCCAGATCAGATGCGCCAACAGCATCATCCGTCTATTCCCAGTCTTCATCGCCGCAGATTCATAAATTGCCGAAATTGGATATTCCGAGAGCTTCGTCCGTATACCCGGATGATGTGTCGCCACCCGAATCACCCACGGCAAACGAGGCCGGACGATCTAGAAGCCGAAAAAGCAGTATGAACATATCGCCTATAACAGAATCTCCAAACACTGCAGCCGATCGGCATCCCGCCAATGGCAAGCCCAGTAGCAATATTCCGGTTCTCAAGAAGTCCCAGAAGTATGGTGGAGCCAGAGAGCTATTCTCCGGCTGGAGAACAAAAGGCGCGGGAGCGGACTCGCCAGGTCGAGAGCTAACTCCGACAAACTTGACGAGGTGGGATGACTTTTCCGGCGAACCTACAAACAGCGAAAAGGGCAAACCTGCTCAAGCTATCCCGGGAGCTGTGAATTTCGATTCTGAATCGAGCCCGGTCGCAAGGAACGAAGGGCTGGGAGTCTGTACCACTATAAGTGGTGGAACTTTGCCAAGGAAACGAGTCGGAAGTAAAGGTACCAACGAAGCGCCTTGGTCACCACGAGAGGAATGGAAGGGCGCCAGTGGACGCCATAAAATCGTGAATCCCTTGGTGGACAAGCCTTTACCTCCAGGGAAATCTCTCACTTTCCCGGCCGGTATGCAGAGACGAATTGGAAGTCCGGCAGATCCGTCCAATACCAGAGACGTTGTATCTCCAACGACAGGCCGCTCATCTCAGCGTAGGACAAGCCAGCCTAAAGCGCCATCTAAACGTAATGTTTCCGGCAAACCAGTTGATACAGTAATCAATGGCGAAAGCGGCAACCCTCCGAGAGTTGACTCGGTAGGTGCTGGCAAAAATAACCCTCCTAGGGTAATGACCACTCCGGCAACCCAACAGGTGTCGCAAGACCCGGCCCAGGAGCTAGACCCACAACCGCTATGGCAACCTGCTCAAAAATTGGTACAAGTCATGTATCCAACGCTTACCGGATTGTCCCCAGAAGACACAAGATCTCCTCTAGCACGCAATCCCAGTACTGAAGCGTTGAAGGATGAGCGCCAGCAGTCCACACCTGAAACTACACCCTCCGGTGGTAGGTTACGTCAAGAATCGGTAGCTGACGAGGGTGGATTCAGAACGACCATGCAACATCTACAACTGGAAGAGCAGCCCCGGAGTCGCTTTAGCGCCACAACTTACGCCACAACAGCTTATGACAGCCCTCCCATGACCCCTGAAATAAATTCCGATTCAGCCGTACCACCCATGCCGACTCCTCCTATGTCCATTGATTCTCCATCAATACTGAATCGCAAACGTCCTGTTCCGCCTGCTGGAATACCCAGCGTCAAAGCCACAATACGTAAGCCTACACCCTCACAAATGGACGTATCGTCAACATCAGAAATAGAGAACGACCGGCATACCAAATCACTGCCGAAATCTCCCCCGGAGGTAGATGCAGTGAGTAGGGTTGCGAGCCTACAAGCGACACTAGATAACCTGCGCCGACGGCGGAGCAATCTCCAAACAGTCATTCATGAACTTACCAATGTAGTGCAACCGTCTTCTATTGCATACGACATCGCATCGAGGCGAGAGATCAAGAAAACAGTTAACGGCCTAAGCAAGGAGTTGGCGGAGGTCGTGAAGGAAGAGCACGAGACAGGTCTCAAACTGCATAGGGCGTGGAAGCGGAGCGACGAGAATGATTTCGAATCTGTACTTTGGGTTCGTCGTATTGCTTCATAGGACCTTGCCCACATGCATGGATTTGATTGTTGAGTTTGCTATCAATATTATCTCTCCGTGGTAAGAATCAGCGGACCAAGAGCTGATTTGGTCTATTGTACGATACTATGATCATTGATAGGATGTCGGCAATGATGTCGTGGGTAATATGTACACATAGATACTTTTTAGATGCGCTTGGTAAAGTACGGAGCATAGTTTTTGTAGCACATTTACGAGTAGGCCTTTGACCGATCACCTTACTGGCTGTGATGTGACTTTCAGCTATGTAACTCCACAAAACTCCCTTCCGTAACCTTATCTTCGTAATGCCTTGGTCCCTTCTCAAATATTCTACTTTTTCCCCGACTTTTTAATTCCTTGCTGGCCCGCATTCAGAGGTCCTTTGCCTTTCGCTTTCTCAGCCATCTCCTTATTTGCTTTCGCATCTGGAACACAAAATTTAGCCTTGGGCAGTCCTAGCGCGCCTGACCTTGGGCTCGCCGTTGGCAATGTTGACGCATACCAGCCTTCTGTTTGTCCCGATATGCTATTTCATCTTCATCCAACTCCTTCTTCTCTTTCTTGGGTGCCTTGAGAGGCTTGGCTTTCCCTCCTGCGTAGAGTTTATTAGCATGCGAACATGATTTCCTTAGTGAACTATTTGGCTGACCTTCTCTGCTGTTACCGCCCATTTCGTTTAATGCGCTTATTCGGTGGATGTGGTGGTTATTGTAATAGGGCTCTAAGGTTTCTCATTGAGTACGACATTGATCATGGACCCATGGTTACCGCGGATAAAAGATACGGTAAGATATAATATACCGCTCTACTGTAACAGGCAGTTTTAGACGAAATCCCGCAATATTCCAACGAGGATTTGTTGCCATGCATCATATTCAACACAGCCATCACTGTAAAAATCATCATCTCAGACTTATAAAGTTACATCAACAAACTCTGGGTACTGTGCTCACTCGTAGCTTGACCAGTGATATGTTGAAAGTGCCAGGAGTCAAACAAATACCGGTTCCTTACCAAAGCTTTACGTGTACTTGCGACAGTGGCTAATGATTAGCCACTAATCAGTCTTCACAATTTCGAAGACTAGGGGCTTGTATACTGCCTTCTCAACATTAGTCCAAAATGGCTTCTTCGTCGCCATCCACGCCATCCGAGGGCGAGATAGTCGAGTCAGACTCAGAGAAGGCAACTACGTCGCTGGTAACAATTAATGGCACCCACGTTGACCGTCAATCCAGAAAACGTGTCTCAATTTCACGATCTCCTACGCCAATCCGATCTCCCATACGCCACAAGTCTCGCACCCGATCTCGTTCTCCTTATCGAGATCCTCGTGGAGCAAAGCGCTTGCGGGAGGATGACCATTACAGTGACCGAACGCGAGACGACCCCAGACAGTTCAAAGTACGATACGAAGACCGCTTAGCTGGCAGTCGGCGGAACCCACGGAAACACTTTGATGATTTAGATCGGCCTGAGCACCTAGATGCGAGGCTTCGTTACGACGATCGGAGTACTGGCGGGCGACCACGAGACAAGAGGCTGAAAACCCGGAGTAGGTCTCCTATACGATTGAAGCCAGGTAGAACCGAACAATTACGGGATTCCCGGGATGATAGGCGTGGTCGAGCAGATGGCCCTGGTTGGCGTGGTCGAAATACTCAAGGGTATAAGGAAAGCAGTGGCAGGCTTTCATCACAACAGTCAGTGAGCGATCGGGGATACCCCCCAGTTGCTGCTGCATCCGTAACGCATGAGGCTGAAACCAAAAACAATCAGACACAGCATTTTGATCTATCTAAACCGACTTCTCGTCAATCTGTCAATGAGTACGTTCTTCAATCGCTGCCAAAATCGTCTACTAACTGTTTTTCTGGCAGGACTGAATCAGAGCCTGTCGGTAACGAGCAGGAGCAGGCGCAGGCGCAAGCTGATAACGCGCGAGCTGTTGATGAGGCAATTTTGATCGAGGAACGCCGCGAGAGGCGTGAAGCCATCAAAGCTAAGTACAGAGGCCAGGCAACACCAATGCAATTGGAGGCTATGGCTTTGGCAAACCCTTCCGTTCCGGCAACACCCAAGCAACGCACTCCGGAAGGTCAATCTCAGGCTCCAGGTAAGCATTGCCCTTGTACGTTGTGTCTTGAATCTAATGATATTTTGGCAGCTTCGCCACAACAATCACCTCCTATGACACCTACGGGTGCGCTGGGTCAGGAGTCGCCAACTGCTTTCATTGTCACTGGAGACGCGGATCTTGCTAATAGCGGTGCTGTAGCAACTGAAGCAGTGCAAGAAGACGAGCCCTCTGCGGCCGATTATGATCCTACAATGGACATGCAAGAAGATAGACTGCGCAACGACCAGCGTCATCAAGGAGAGGAGGTCTCATCTGGTGCATACGATGAAACTACTGGTGCTAAACAAGACATTCTCTTGCCAGATCATATCAATGACGAGCCTTTCACCAAGAGATTTAGCAACGAGTTTGATATGTTCGCAGACGAAGACGATACTGACATGTTCGTCGATGGGCCTCTTCCTGCCGGGAAGGGTCCAGATAAAGAAGCAGCGAAGGCGGTACCAGTAGTCCCAACTAAAGCGCTTGATTTGAGTATGCTTGATGACTGGGATGACCCTGAAGGCTACTACAAAATCATACTAGGTGAGCTGCTTGACAGCCGCTATCACATTCAATCCAGCTTGGGCAAGGGAATGTTCTCGGGTGTAGTACGGGCACTAGACCAAAAGATGAAGAGGCTTGTAGCGATCAAGATCATCCGAAATAACGAATCGATGCGAGTAACCAATGATTCTATCTTCTTTGGGACTAATGCTGACGAGTTTGTAGGAAGAAAGCTGGGCTTAAAGAAATTGAGATTCTTCAGAAACTGTCTCAAGCCGACCCCGAAGACCGAAAACATATGATAAGACTGGAGAGATCCTTCGAGCACAAAGGACATCTGTGTATGGTGTTTGAGAATTTAAGCATCAATCTTCGTGAAGTATTGAAGAAATTCGGGAGGGACATTGGCATCAATCTGAAAGCTGTCAGAGCATACGCTCAGCAGATGTTTATGGGCTTGAGTCTACTCCGAAAGTGCAATATCCTCCACGCAGATCTGAAGCCGGACAACGTACTCGTCAACGAGTCGCGTAACGTGCTCAAGATCTGTGACCTTGGCTCAGCGTCTGATGCTTCGGAAAACGAAATCACGCCCTACCTCGTTAGTCGATTTTACAGGGCTCCGGAAATCATACTCGGTATGCAGTACGACTTCGCCATCGACATCTGGTCTATCGGCTGCACGCTTTTCGAGCTTTATACAGGTAAAATCCTCTTTACCGGCCGCAGCAACAACCAGATGCTCCGTGCCATCATGGAATGCCGCGGTAAGTTTAGCCACAAGATTCTTCGAAAGACGCAATTCGCCGGCTTGCACTTTGATGATCTACTAAATTTCCGAAGTGTTGAGAAGGATAGGCTAAGTGGAAAGGATGTTGTTCGCATTCTGAATTTCATCAAGCCTACGCGAGACCTCAAGACAAGGCTATTAACTAATGCAAAGGGCATGGATGATGTGGAAATTAAAGAATTAAACTTATTTGTTGATTTATTGGAGAAGTGTTTGAGTTTGAATCCGGAGAAGAGATGTACACCGGCGGAGGCGTTGAAGCACCCCTTTATTATGCGGGGAAAGGTGTGATTTCTTGGGTTGGTGAGTATATGGTGGAGGATGTGGATATGCTGCGAGTGAGAAAGTCTTGAGCTGTAAAATGGGCAGCTTTGCGGCATGTAGATTCGAAAACGGAGGATAGACGACTTGCTAGGAGAGCATTTTTCATAACGCCTTGCAAAATTTCATGTCTCTCGAAGCTCTGTGCAACGATTGAGGATAGACTTGATGGCCAGCAATCGATGCGGTTGCTCGTCGTACATAGATCTTCCATAACTTCATATCTCGACATCGACTCTTAGACGGCTCGTAAGTTAGCTCAAGTAAGAGTTTCCCATGTTCTTGTACACACTATTTCATGGAACCATGAAAAGCAATCATCAAGGGGCATCATTGTCATCCAACGCAGATACGCTTTGCACCTCTATTCTTTTCCCTAATCGACCTATTGCCCTCTTCCATATTTTGCTCTTCCGTCACGCGTTCCATGTAGGTTCTTGAGTACATGCTTTGCCGCCATGAAAATACCACTCCGCCCACGGGGCTAATACCCCCTTCATCCATACTAACACCAAATTCCGTCTTCCGTACTCATCCTCAGCCCATTACACCGGTACTCTCAACGTCCTACCTATCGATCAATGCTTTTTCCTCCAGTTACATCTTCTGGGGAAGACGAAGAACAACGAGATATACATAGGAAGCACATATTGCCTCTTCAACGTTCCCCCCTCACCCCCTCAATAAGTTTCTCTTCAGAAACCCCTGTTGTTCGGATTCTAGCACTCCCACTCCCCCATTGAACCTGCTTATCCCGCCTCAACTGAAACGTTCTGTCTCCCGAGTGCCTGCTCTAATACCCTTCTCATCCCGCATTTTTCAAGCTTTACATACTCGAAGTAGACGACACAGAGACACGCACAGTCTCAACGTCCTTTCACTTGGAAAGTTTGGTGCCTCTGTTTTTGCGTATTGGGTGTTGGGGAGGACGCTGGCTCAGGGGATACTTGGGATGGACGTTCAACGGTCAGAGCTGGTACGTTGTGTATTGGTTGATAGTGGAAGGAGGAAGGGCTAGTGAAGGAAGACGAAAGGGGGAAAGGGGGTGGAGCATTATTAATGGGGTAATAGGGGCTAGGAGCGCCGGCGGACACGAATGCTGTGACATCGATAGATGCCCTAAAGATGAATGAACACTCGTAATCAAATTCATTATTAACAGCTCAATACTAAGTATCAAGGCTACAGACCGGCAATCAGACGCCTACCCTGCGTTTACAGCGTTGAAGAGTCTCTTCCATAATTGGGTAGGTGGTTCCTTGTCTTCGTTCGCATGCTTAAACCCAGCTTAACGGGCTGAAAAATGTCGACAGGCGCATATTGAACTTAGGAACCCTCGTGGGAGTCTTGCCAGGATTCAAGCGTTTCCAGTGGGAATTCCACACGATTCGCTTCTCGAATTTCCAGCAAAATGGAGTTCTGGACATGTCCAGACATGGAGGCGATCCTAGCGAAGGACAGAAAGTTCATGTTATACAGCAGGGGTTGAGAGTGGTCGCTCATACCTAGGGTGGGTGAAGGAGATTTAGGCATCCGGAGTGGGACCTCGGGAGTAGGTATCATAGTGAACGGTGGGGATGAATTACGTTGAAGATATTTGGGGTGTGAGGGCTTTGAGCTGCAGGTTCGAGATAGAGGGTGCTCGTGGGCTTCTGAACGGGGTCTAAAGGGAAGTTGGGACAGAATTTTAAGGGTCGCTGGGGCAAAGGAGAGCATGGGGAACGAGAGAGAGGGGCGTGGTTTACTGGAGTACCTTGGCGGCCTTGAATGTGGGACGTTTGGTGTGTGGAGTTTCGATTTGCTGGTTGTTGAGACATGGAGGTTTTCTATGAAGGTCTATCTTGGTCAGGTCAGCTGAGATAACCTCGTGGACGAGCTGTTGGTTTCCGGATGCTAGGAGAGTTTGGAAATCAATCAAGGTCGGGATAAATGAATGGTGTACAACGATCATCTGTAATGTTTTCCTGCGAAAGATGATAAAAGCCGAAAGGAGGAGAGAGCACGGTGATGTATTCGGTACATGTGAGGGCAAGTTTGCCATGAGTAAGTGGCCTTGGAGTCCATGAATTGTGTCTTGCAAGTACGAGAACATCATGACACTCGTGAAACTTGAAGATTTGATATGAACGTGCGGGAGCTGGAAGGAGCAACTGTGGGAAAAGAACACGGTGTCATGCCGCAATGATGCCTTCGCGCTGTCTTCGCACGAGCTCCTACTCAACCTAAGTATAGCATACATACTGTGTGTTGGTATTCTGCCTCACGGAAAGCTGCTAACGAACTCACCATTGGAGTAAGTCTGATGGTTAGACATCCTTCTGGCACTGGCGTCTTGCTATTATTGCTTACGAACACTTTGCCATCCCTTGAGGCTGAGAAAGCCTCGAAGGAAGGACACAGTTGCCTGCTCACCAGTGCTTCGATGTCACCCATGCTGAGGGTCTTGCCCAAGATAGACACAGTATGAACAGTACGCATCACTGGAAAGCTTCTGACGACTTCATCGTTAGAGCACCGCCGGTATTCGGAAAATATGTCCACTCTAAGCTTCAGGCTTTGCTATTATCGTGGATAATCTACCGACTCCATAGGCTGGAAACGCCTTGCGGTTGTCGGGGCTCTCCGGGGTTGGGATCTTTCAGTTGATCTCCGACCAGGAATCCAACATAGTTTCAGGACAAAAGCCGGGGATCTTGGACAAGCAATGGATATCTTAATGCATTTGATAAGGACCCGCGACATAGGTAGGAAGTATCCAGTAGTGATATTTGGTTGCGTCACGATAGTTCAACGAGTTCAGTAGATGTACTGTGTTGTACTGTAGTATCTCAAGTTCATGCCTGCTTTGCCTAATGGCGTTCATGAATAGCAAGCATGTTGGTTGGTAGGCATACGGGGATATCGGAATACTACTGAATCTCATACACCTACCACAGTACTATGGTGGTACGGAAGTACTCTCTCTATGGAGGACAAGAAGGACGGCACATGACCCAACGTGGCGTTCATTGCCATTGGCCAGCTGAGGAGCAAGATCGAAAGCTTCCAGAAGTCAGTCAGCAGGGTGATGCATCCTTCGACCCATCCAACATCATGGGGCATGGGGCATGGGGCATGGGGCATGGCGGTGAAGTGGCACGGCAGACGTTGAGCACTTCGCTGTAGTCGATAGGTAGTAGGTACGGAGTAGGTAGTATGTACTGTAGTCTGTAGTAACGTGTGAGCGGGACAGATGAAGTCAATCCTTGCCGCCCACGCGTCATGCTTTCATGTGCGAGAACACGTGCACCGTCCAGAACAATTATGATTGTCATGTACCGTAAGTACAACCAAAGTATCATGTACTTTCGTACCCAGTAGTAGGTAAAGGACCTGACCCCACACCGTAAGGTCCTTTGAAGTAGTGAGTATGGGTACTAACAGTACCTGTCTTCTGCCTCTACAGTACTTTGGATTACGGAATACGGAATATACAGTAGCACAGGAGCGAAGGGAGTACTGCTAGTACGGTCTTATTTGTACGTAGTATGTCGTACCGTTCAGTACTTTATCCAAATCTCCAATTCCACCAACCAATCAAACGCTGACCCACTCTGCTAGCCCCGCCCGCCTCATCTTTAGAAGCAGACTACTGAGGTAGTACAGAAGTACTCCGTACGGCAGGAGCAACATAAGGACATAAGGCTGGAGGACTCACAGTCTCACAATCACAGACTAAAAGGTAACAAGGGGCGCTCATGCACCGCTTGTCCCACCAACCATCGACTGTACCCCATTGGGTGCGCCCCCGTCTTCGAGTTTCGAGTTTCGGGACATCTTGAGTACCTTGGTATTTGATAGACGGACCAAGGAAACATGGGCATTCTAACAGAAGCTCATTGATGCTGTAAGAGTAGTCGTGGTACATAGTCAATGCTCGTTGTGCATAGTGCTTTGGATTGCTTTCCACTGTTCGAGATTCACATTCACCCAGGTCGAGCAAGATCGGCAATACCCTTAATCTACGGAGTACACACAGTAGAATCCAAGAATCAAGAATCAAGAATCAAGCCTACGCCAAGTAGGTATGATTGGACATCCGGAGTAGGGTACATGGATTGATTAATCATGATTGTGTACCACACACAGTAGAATATGTGATGATTGGATATTAGATATTGGTCGCCACCTCATCGCGAACGTTGAGAATCCAGTCGATTGGCGCAATCGCCAGGTCTAGCGCTTACGAACTACGGTGTAGTCGAGAACGTTTATTCCGTACTACTATAAGGTACCTTATGCCATGGTCGATGATCACGTGCATGTCTATCCGACCATGCCACTCCTAGTGGAAGTCGTACCAGTGGAATCTGGAACCCGAGCCCAACGAATCAGTCGCAGCGGCTTCCAACCTCGCTTGGAAACTCAGGAGTACTGTGGTAGAGCGACGGATAGGTAGCTACTAGAATAGCTAGCTGGTAGAGGTTCTAAACTTCTACATGGTACGACCGCCGTCACTAATTGCCCGTCTTTAGAGTTCCACTTGAGCGAATATTAAACCAGGCGGGCCAAGTTAGCTAGAGACTGGCAAGAACTTGCGAACTCGAAGCCACCAATAACAATCCTTCACCTCGGCCAATCTCACTAATGTGGCCAAACCGCCAAAGTCGCCCTCATCCTGCCTCCCCTATCAAAAGTGCCAGGCTGCCAGCCTTCGGTGGAAACTCTCCCCTCACCCCTAAACAAGGCTACGGGCTACGGCTACTGCACGGCTACGCACATCCCAAATCATTTTCTCGATGTGCTGAACAAGTGAGAAAGTCAATCTCCACTATGGGAAGCTTGTCCACAGGCAGATACGGAGCGCACGGAGAATTCCTTGTTAGCAGCGCATTGTTTGCAAATCAGGTAGTGCCACACCAAGACCTCATACCTGCTATGCATCAGCCTTGTGAACTATCGATCAGATGGTCTGTCTGTCGACTGGTAGTGGTGGGCGTATCATCCTCGTCCTGCATACGTCAATCGTGTACGTGTAGGTCCGGAGCAACAGTGAACGCCGCCTGGTTGCGGCGCCGCCGTCCGGACAGCCAACGAAAAGATGGAAGAGCAAGGAATCTGGTTGATTATTCATGGTGCGTGCGCCACCAGTGGCCCACCATCCTTCGATTATTCACGCTCAATCCAAGGAAGCAGGGCGGGCAGGGCAAGTTATTCCGTAAAGCGAGCTGCTGCAGCAGTAGGTGCAGAAAGCGTTCACGGCGACGCCAAGTCAGACAGAACGAAGAGTCAGAAGAATTCAAGAGACGCACCAGGGTTTGAGGCCTTAATTGATCGGGCGGTTTCCAGTCTACGAATCAGAAACACTCACAGTCTCGCCCTCCTCTTTTCCACTTCGGTGTCCTTCTTTGTTAGTGACACTCTTGCCGCAGCTTTGATTTTTTCCTTCCACCAGTGGGTGCGGCTTTGCCGAGACAACGATTCGCCGCGTTGTACCACGACTTTCTGCGTTCACTGGTGAGGTTGTCTCATTATTATTATTGCCACAGTCCTTCGTATTATTTTGGATCTGCGCAACCTCATCCCGTTCTGCATTAGCCCTTGGATCATACCTAGCCTTGCCCTGCCTTCTCGCTTCCAACATGTCACGCCCTAATGTTAGCACTCACAGTAGCTGGCCCAATGAATCTGCCGCCTGGCCCGTGAGCATGGGCGCCCGGCAAACCAACTGTGATTCATCGTATCAGGATTGTTAGAACCCGCTTGCATGGTTATGGCTACCAGGGCTATGCGAGACCGGGGGTGCTGAATACTCAGGCGAGGATCCCCCCAACCTCATATCATCCGCTACCAACCACCAACCTTCACTTTTTGGTCTGGAGCGATCATACCTCCCTACCAATACTAATTAATTATTATTATATCAGGCTCTCACCGTCACCCCCACTTAACCCCATCATCTCGACTTCACCTCACCTTCACGCCCTCTTCTATTAATTATCTTTTCAGCCATTCCTTAAGAATCACAGGGCGCCCATTCTCCGGCCTGACGCTTATTCTCTCTGGTAATCCTCATGGTCTGTTCAAGAGCCGCAAGGGCATAAAACATCTCTCCTGGACGTTGCCCGCTAGACATCGACTTTGATTACTTTTTCCTTGTGCTTTGACTTGTGTGCTGAGTTTCACTGTCATGTTGCCAACGCCACCGCCATCTCCACCATTGATTGGAATATGTTCCCCAGAGGATCGACTTGGCCTAATTCTGGCTGACCGGCTGGAATTAACGGGCATCCTAGGAGTAGGAGCATATGGAGTGGTCTATACAGCTGTCGACATACACACGAGTGTGCCCTATGCGGTCAAGGCTTTGAATAAAATTGGTTTGGATTCAAGGCAACGCAAATTTCAGCAGCGAGAGATACAGCTCCATCACGAGGCCAGCCATCATCCCAATGTGGTTTCATTGATCAAGATAATGGACTCCTACGACTGTACTTTCGTTGTTCTTGAGTTCTGTCCCGAAGGTGATTTGTTCTCCAGCATCACTGAAAGGGGCCACTATTTGGGCGATGATTACATGGCGAGGCGAGCTTTCCTGCAAATCCTGGATGCTGTCGACTTTTGCCATTCTATTGGGATATACCACCGGGACCTCAAGCCAGAGAACATACTTGTCAGTGACGAAGGCTTAACTGTCAAGCTTGCCGACTTTGGTCTTGCCACTCGGGATCATATCACCTCCGATTTTGGTTGCGGGTCTACCTTCTATATGTCTCCAGGTAGGATTTTCTTTGGCCATACCCTACGTCTAACTAATCTTCGCTTTCAGAATGTCAACAGACTACTTCAACCTCTTCTTGCTATGCATCTGGACCAAATGATGTGTGGAGCCTTGGGATCATACTGGTGAACCTTACCTGTGGCAGGAACCCATGGAAACGTGCGTCAATTGAGGACTCAACGTTCAGGGCCTATCTCAAGAACCCGAAGTTCCTAAGTTCCATTTTGCCGTTATCGCCAGAGCTTGACTCCATTCTCAGGCGCATTTTCGAGTGTGACCCACGGAGGAGGATAAGTATCTCGGAACTTAGGGATCTCGTTCTTAGATGCCCGAGATTTACGAATCGCTCTAACTTGGCCCCTCCTACGCCGCCTGAGGATGTCCCATACGTCACAGATGCGCCATACGACACAACGCCAAATACGATCAACCCATTCCAGCGATACCCGATTACTCCGTATACACCTGCACCCTCTCCACCAATCCATCCTATTGTGGCGCAATATTCACAACTTACAATATCTTCCAATGGATCTTCACCGTCGGACGATGGATCCGTTTTCTCTTCAAGTTCTAGCTGCTCAACCACATCCTCCTGCAACTCTCATGAAGAGAGCTCGAAGGTTCAAATACCCACATACGTGCCACCTCAACCGGTGGGTAACTTCTACGGTAATTTCTTTTCATTGGATCCAACGCCGAAGGACATGGTTCCTCATCCATATATTCCTTCGGTCCAGGTTTGCTAAAATTTGATGGGAACCTCTACATGGCCATACTGCTTTTTGAAGTCTGCATTTAACTCATGTTGACATGAGGATGATTACGAATACACGACTTGAGGGCAGCCTTCTCTTCTTTTTGAGTGTCTGATTTTGCATAGAGACAATAGACGGGAGGAGCTTTCTTGGTATTGGGAGGAATCCTAAGTTCGGCAACACTGGCGAACGAAATTCCAGGAGTCTTTTTCGGGGCGTATAACCAAGGTTGGGGGAGTCCACGGCAATACCTTGCTCCTCTACGCCATAATTCACGATAGATCGGGTCTGGCCAGCTGGGTGTCAAGGAATACCTGGTCTTTACTTCTTACTGTGTCTTTTTATTGGTCCAATTCTTGTGCATTTCAGGGCGTTTATGGGAGGCTTTTTTGCGAATAGGCTAGAGATTCTTTGCACAGGGGATATCCAAGGCGTACGGAACGGAAATACCCAACCACAACGGTCGGCTGGTATGCCATTCGAGACACTTTTCTCTATCTACATTTGTTTTGAAATACGTGGGCTTGGTATCATCTACCAATGCTCTTCCGTCATGTACATTAAGAGAACGTTGTCGCCTCAAGCGAGCATTTCTCAAGTATGAGAGCAATCTTTACCGAGCCAGACATCTACAGCACCTACATGCCCCATGTATGGTTTCACAAGGCTTTCGACACGGAGCTGTATACCTAGCCTGTTCATCGTGCATCTCATAAAGTCTTTTCTGGACTAAGTTCTGCTCGACGCAGTTGTCCCCCACCGGGCCCTAGCCTTAAGAGTCTCAATAGGCGATGATCTCGGGGCTCCAATCATGGTCGTGGGTTGATGTTCTAGTCTGCCTCACACTCTGCGACTTGGACACTTCTTTTGGTAGTACCGCTTGGCGGGTCCTTGATTGGGTGCCTTGCAATCGGTGTCTCGCATGAAAGGGACGTGCATATTCCACCACCACCACCTCCACCCACCACTATCCATCATCCTGCATCCATCATCCATCATCCATGCGGCTTACCAACATCAGAACGACGCCGAATCCCTTCATGTATGATAGATTTGATTGGGTGCTTTGAATTGTCGTACGTGGCCTTGCTGCATGGCCGCATGGCCGCATGGCCGCTTTGGCTGCTTGGCACCTTTGCCCCGGCACCGCTTCGATGCATGGGCTCTGACTGATTCGGAGTCGTCGGCACGACACTTGAACTCTGTAAGACTGTACTCCGTACCGGCTGACAGGTTTTGCATTCGACCTTTCTGGCTAACAATGTTTCTTCTTGTCTCGGTTCCGATTGACCGTCATTCCCTCCATCTACTCGCGCGCCTGCCAAAGGGCGGGCAGGAACGGTGTCACGTTTCATCCCATTCGTGTACTTTTAAGGTACCTCTACGAATAATAATGTCTTGTTTGACCCACATAGACCAGGTTTACCTATTCTATTTGGACCACCGCTAATAATCCTTCGGATGCTGCTCATGTCTGTGGGTTCGGTTGACTTATGGGTACTCCCAGGGACTCCGTACAGTCTACTTCCGTAACGTCAAACACCTCATGATTCGAGTCCGTACATGCAATCCTCCAGCCACCGTGGAATAGAAGGCGCAGACTGCAGTGTTTGATTAGCATGCATACGGTACTCTACGTCTAAAACGTCGGACCGAGACACAACAGCATGTTTGTTGGATATCAGGACCCTCTACTCTACCTTAGCTTTCCGATAAGCGATGACATCCCAAACCTGTGCGGGACTACCTTACTTCAAACCCGCGACAGCATGTAGTGGGGCGGACACCACCGACAGGCTCTGCTGAACCCATATGAACCATGTATCCGAGATGGAGTTTTACCTTCAAGTCTCCTTACCGTACAACGACCTCCTATACTACTCTACTTGACGCCCAGCTTGTTTTTAGATCTGCACCCTGATGTTCCACGGCATATCGGATGCATCTCCTTCCCCCCTCTTCTCTGACGTACCCGCATGAAGCTGAGGAACTCAGACATGGTCACACTACGAATAGACGACTGGTCGGTGGTAGTGTCTGGTTGGTATGTACTTCGCTGTCCTGGATCCTATGCGCTTCACATCGAACACTGACCTTGTTTCTGGAACACCGGCATCGACCGGCTTGCGCGGAGAGAAAAGACGTCAAGTGCGATGGAACTCGGTTGGCCCGATTGAAGCTGTCATGTCGTGTACGATCCTTTTGATTTGCAGAATCTCAAGCGCAGTGTAACCCAAGAATAAAGTCCACGACTAAACCTTTGTGCTTCAAAATGTCTCACGCGCTCTATTATTTCAGCTCTACTCTTAATCTTCAACCAATCGACCTCAACCACCATGAACATTGCCGTTGAACCTCCACCGTCGTGCCACCATCGTGCTCTGATCTTTGTCGCTAACTGACGCCGCAGCAAAATGTATTGTACTCCGTACTAATCACTATCTTAAATCCTTGGATCGCACAGGACCTCCGTGGGGTGATCTACATGATCTTTTACGCGGCGGCCACACCGGTGGACCATGCGAAGATCGTTCACCCAGGGCGAGGGGTCTGAGCCTCGTCCCATATATTCGGCCTATCACTTTTACAGCTGACCACCCTGCTTTTCTTTAATTATCGCTTGATTCTGTATGATTCATGCGAGATCTTTCCAGTGGTAAGACCACGAAATGTTTGGGGATACCGCTGAGCTCTGCAGCTCCCTGATGCGCGACATTAAATGGACTAGACCTTCGGGCAGTAGCATTCTTCGAACTTGCAGGAAAATGAATGTAAATTGGTACCTAAACCGGGGATTCTACTCGCTCACGTCATACCACCGACTGGACCGAAGATGAGGAAATGGTGGTGCCTTGATATACTGGCACTGACGTGTGATTGCAGGTAAATGTGGTCCTCCCAAAACCCAAGCTCGCACCACCTCGCCTTGTGTCTCTACTGTAAACCAAGAGAAGAGCTCTAACAGTCAAACGATTCAAGGATCAACGTCATAGCGTCACCCATCGTCGAAACCATCCCACTCATCCTTCATGCCTATAATTTGAGGCTGGTTATCCATTTATTACCTTGAATTCCTAAACTATACTCTCGGAGCGCACCACCAAGCAACATCGAGTCCGGGAAAACTACGATGCAGGAGGCTTTCCATCAATTGACCCATGTGATGCGCAACGAGACTGCAGATCTCCGTTGCTGACTTTTGACTTGTTAGAGTACGCTGACACCCCAATCATCGCTTAGGTGAGTTCGCACGATACTACGATGATTCGTAGCATCCAAGGAGAGGCCCTGGTCTCTATTTTTTACTCGAAGGCTACTCTTGATCAGAAGGTGGCATGTCCGTGCGATCTATACAATCACAAATACTAATCGGCGGTCACTCCTCCGACTAGATATTGGCGTCCTGACAAGGGTTCGAGCAATATCGAGGAAGCAGAACCCTACCCTTTATAGGCAACATGAAATTACAATGTGAAGCTTAGGTTGTGTATGCCCATAGGATTCACTCAAGACCTCCATTGGCGTCTGCACAGTTGGCATTATACCAGGTAGCTTTCCTGTATCATCCCGGCGAGACATCTCTGAGCACCCAGTCGATAGTCTACGTTCTTTCGGTATTGCTTCCGTCTGCACCGTCTTGGACTTTCTGTGTTGTGCGTCTGCACAAATGCTACACCAATCATTGGCCAAGCAGTGTGACCATCATACGCTCGTCTTTTCCAGATTCTTGGCTTGGATAACATGGGTTCCTGTTCGATCATGCATGCAAGTTAGGAGGTTGCCTCGTGTCGTGTGACAATGCCAGTGTCCCCGGAATTCCGAGTTGCACAACTGCCCTGTACAGGTGTTTCTTGTGCCCGGTGTTGTTCCACATGTACTGTGCCTCGCCAATCTTGAGGTGCTGTCTTCACTGTATTACTGGTAGTTACTACCGACGTTTTTTCCATTGCTTCCACATCTGAGCTTACCTGTTAATATCGCCATTTATTGCCTCCTGCAAAGGCTATCTCGACATTTACGGCTTTGTTTTCCGCGAAGTCATGAAACAAACGTTGCATACAAACTTAATGTATTCGAAGCGAACTTTTAAACGAGGGCAGACCCTCTCCAGGCCCTTCATATTTGACAACAAGCCTGGGTCTCGCTATAACGAATACACTAGAGATACTACGGTCATAAACCAGGCCACACGTTCAAAGCCATCACGGCTTAGATACTTGCGTTCCTTGAAGAACGATTATGTCTGCTTTGCGCTAAGAGCACTCATTCAACCCGCAATTGCTCTCAGCTGGTTCAGGAGAACACGCCGCCCTGGTATCAACGAAGGATCCTGGAAGCTTCTTGAGAGCGAAAATTTCGGTCCATTCTACCATGGAAGCTGCCGCCGCAGTTATAGGAGCAGGCTGACTAGGCTGCTGAGCTATAAGGGGGACTGCCAACCACGGTCTGTTGGAATTTGCTGTACATACCTGATTAAGGCCATATCAGGTGTGTTAAAGATTTGGTGAGAATGGCCGAGTGGTTAATAGAAACCCAACACGGTCAAGCATAATTATGAGAGAGCGACATCCAAGATTGGTCGGCAAATTCTACCAGATAACCCTTATTCTGAAACGGGGACCTGCCAACAGATGTTCAAGGCATACTTCAGTGTAAGAGACGAGTCACTGCACCCCGGTGTTATGGACAGCAGAATTTCTTTATAAATGAACTCTCCTCTCTTCTTCTATCCATTTCAATCTTCAAACAAAGTCCAGTGAGATAGTTTCATTCCACCATCAAGGAACCCAAAGCCTTCGCCGCTCATTCACCCAATTTGGCTCCATCTCTCGTCAATATCCTCTCCTCATCCATTCCGGCAGCTAAACCTACACTTCCATCATGACCAAATTATCTCTTCTCGTTGTCTCAGCTATTGCAGCTATTGCAGGACTTGCGTCTGCAGAGTGCGATGCCACGAACACCGCCTCTGGGAGTACTATCCCAATCACAGACGGTGCCGTCTGCCTCCCCCAAGGCGCTGGCTCTTACACGTTTGTCATGACCACCGGGCTATATGCTACGGGCTTGCCAGGAACTTCAGCGACCCCCACCAGCGGTTATTTCGGCATCCTGGACAACACCTGCAAAATCCTAGGATGGTATGCGCAGCCTGGGTGTGGAATTCCCTATACGATCAAGGACAACTTTCTGCAGGACGTGTTGACCGTCGACACGGTATCTTTCGACGTCGGCAGCCCATTCTTCGCGTTTACGTACGGCAATGGGAAATTCTCCATTGGTAATAACGGATGCGTGTGTGGCGAAACACAGCAGAGCACGGCAATCGACGTCGAGAAGGCGTGCAGGTGCGCGTTCCCCGTTTCAGGCGTTGTAGCCAAAAGGGAGGTGGAATTTGCCGCATGATACTAGATATCAACGACATTTGGAAAAGGGAAAGGGCGAGTAGAGGGAAGTGGAGTTTGTCGCATGATACCGGATATCAACAAATCCAATTTGGACAAGGCTTCTTTGTAAGATTCAAGCATGTAGGAGGAAGGTGATGAAAGGGAACAATGTACGATACTTTCAAAACAGACGTGTCATTTCCTTTGGTTTTCTGTACTCTTATAGATCAGGTTATCTACAACACAGGAGTCTTCGAAGGATAGCGTGATGTTCCACCTTGTTATCTGTGTTTAGGCGTGAAGATAGGGGAACTCGTCGACGTGTCTTCGTTGCGAGAGAGGGAATGGGAGGGAGCGCGATTCCCGGAGAGGAGGTACTCACTGCATCCCCCCCCCCGGTTCACAGTATCATGCAACCATCCATCTCGAATCCCCACTAGCAACCCCTGCCCCCGGCCCCCCAACCCTCAACCACGGAACACAAGTTACACAACAACCACACCCCTTCACATCATCCCCACCTCCCCTTTCCTAGAAAAAACCCGAAAAGCAACATACACTATGCTACAAGTCAAAGCTCCACGAAGTAAAACCTCAAAGAGGTTGGCAGCTTAGAGAAAAGATGGTGGAAGATGATTGGGGAGGCGGGGTGGTGTTTTGAAGGGATCAGGGGCCCGATATGAAGAGGGGAGGAGAAGGGCCAGGGGTGCGTTTCGTTTAGATTGGTAGATGCTGGTATTGGAGGAGGAGTGCGTTTTGGGGGCCCCTCTGGTAATTCAAGTGGGATGTTGGGTGAATGCTTTCCACTCCTTATAAAAACCGAGCTATAAGCTCTTTTCGATAACCGTAGACGAAGGCAGGATAAACCGTTTCCTCCACTCTTTTCTTCCTTTCTCGGACTCATTCACGCTCTGATTCGTAGTACTCTGTCACGCCCGGTCGGTTGTCTGTATCAGCCAATGAGTTCGATGTGCGAGAGCTGTGGTTATGTTCATAAACGTGATGGTGATGAGAAGACGGATGATGGAATGGTCGAGGTTTGGGCTATGCTAGGTTAGTGAGGACGTTTTGTTGGGGTAGGGGTGGAATTGGGGATGATGAGAATGGTGGGGGTCAGAGGCGAGTGGATATGGAGGATTGGTTTTCGAGTGCAGAGGAGATGAAAGACGCGGAACGAATATCATCTTCCTAGTATAAAACGAGGAAAGAGCACATTCGAGACTTCCGTGGTCCATCTTCGAACCCGGAATCACTTTCTAGGAAAAGGGGTTCATTCGCCATCACAACACAAAGGCACATGGGAAGAATATTTTGATTGTGGTCCCGCGAGGAAATCAGGTCAGAGTCGAGTGCGGAAAGCAAGAGAATTAGGTCTGCACGGATCAGATGCACTAGGAACCAACAGATAGACGCAAGCATGCTGGAGGTTCAGAATGTCTGCTAAAGGTATTGAATCTGTAGCGGGGGTTTCTCGTCATGTTGCGGGGGATGAGCGGATGATGCTTAGACGTGAGCTTGACAGATAGTTTGACCAGGAGTGGTTATGATGGTTGGCAAGAAAACTGTAGATAGCGGGGAAGATGAAATATGCAGAGGCAATATGGAAAGGAGGGGAATTTCTCAAGCCTCCTTCTCTTAACGATAATGTATTCTGATAATGTAATCTCGAGACCCGTAGAACTATCCTCTGCATCTTGAAATTGTAGTTGTGGGTCTCCTAATAATAAAACGTCAGGTGCTGTACGTACGCCTAACGGCGAACGCGCTGTCTAATACCGGGGGTAATAGTGAAACAAGTGAAAGTAGAGATATATTAAGAAATTCAGGCGACCATGACCGAACTCATATACTCCCTAAACCCCTTCTCAATGCTTGCAGAAAAATTCACGAAGAAGGTCATCGTACTCGACTGAGGCGGCGGACAATGTTCCATGATAGCCTTCACATTCAGCATCTGCAATCCTTTAATTGCCGCAAGCTGTCTGGCCCATTCCATATTCTCAAACATCGTGATTACATGAAAGTCCGACATGGATAATTCCTTGGGTTCCTGCTGCCCCGGCGGCGAGCCCCATATTGATCCTGGTACTCCTCCGAGCACTCCTAGGTCAAGTTGCGCCAATTGAAGGTTTTCAGAGATATAGGTGCATGTAGTCTGCCATTCGCAGTTATCGAAGCTTTTGCTGTAGGGTATGGCGCGTTTCACAATCCCTATCCTTTTCACAGACTCGCGAGAACTCGGCGTCAGATCCTGCAGAAAGGGGACCGCGCTCTCGATATCCATACCGAAGTCGAATATATGCTGCGAATAGAGTACATGGCCCGCTTCCGCGTGGGTTTGTCGATTTACTCCTAAGATTGACGGATATATGCCTGGGTTCTCCCGGAGATGATACGAGGATCTGATGCTGCGGCCGCGAAAACGATCGGAGATGTGATGGTACTTAGTACGGAGTCTTAGTTGATGTTTCCGTTGTTCGTATAACGTAGGATCCTCGGTGCGTATGGAGAGGGTTTTGTCGTCGTGATTGGAAAGGAGGAGTTTGTAGATGGCGAGGCGGATCTCAGCAGGGACATGGAGGAGGTAGGGTGCAGCTGCCATAAAGAGTCCTAGCTATATGGGTTGCAGCGATGGTGGAACTGAAGCTGGAAGCTGTACTTTGTGAGAGATCTTGCTATCTTTTGTTGAGATGGAGCGGTCAGCAACTACGAGCGGATAGATGGCTCAAGTTAGCACGGACATAAAGCGGCTGTCATATCATCATCACTCATCAAGGCCTGCGCCTGGTTGTCTTACGATTAGCTACACGCATGATCATCTCAGTGGAGTCTTTGCGGAAGCGATAGAGGCCTGTTAGCATTGCATTAACATTGGCCACCAAAACAAGTGAGCATGAGTCGCCAACATGCTTTAATTGTGGCATCGTTTCTTTCGCTCAAGTCTTAAGTCGTCAATGGGGGGTACTCTCGAGGTTTGAACTCGCGTACAGTAATACCTAGCTTGGAGTGTTAACATGTAAAGCATGATATTGGTGGCACACGAAGACGCCTTCGGTGAGGCTGAGGTCGAGAAGCACGGGGGTTCGGTATCAACGCAGCTGAGCATGATATGATTACTATACTCCCTCCGAGGCGATGATAGAAAGGAGATGCTGCTTGTCTAACCATTTAAAGACACATCAACACACGGCTTTGGGCATGTAGCGGCTAAGATTCAACGCACTCTAAAAGGGCCTAGTGTTAGGGTTTCTTCCTATTGTCTTGAGTTGCAACGGGAAACGCGCCATGGGATGCGCCTCAAACCCCAAAGCCCCTTCGCCTGCATCCAATCGACTTTAAAACGGCGATCAAAAAGCAAAGCCCTTCAGCATGGAGTCTTCATCCGAATTTCCCATTGTGCCGTTCTCCCTACAAGCCCGCCCGCCGCTCCACGGAACAGTGCGTACGACCCGCTTTCCAGCATGTTGTCTTTCTATTGGCACCCTCCAAGTCTTCGGGACGACTAAAAATTGAACTGACTCGGTCCTACTGAATCCGCAAATGCTTTTTCAGATGCGAACAGTGCCCGGTATCGAAATCAACGTATAGTAGCGTTGGCCTGGCCTGCAAGTCCATATGCATTAAGGGCTATCAGCATCGTGCGTAGTGTTTTACATGATCAAAAGCCTGCAACAAGCCGACCAGATGTGACATCCCTGCCATTAAGATCAATACGTGGAAAATCTGATGAGAGCTTCCAAATGTGTCGAATTTCCCGGGATGAAGTCGCTCTGGTATGCGTGCCTTGCGACTCAGTCAGCCATTTACTTTCAAGACATTGATACAAAACAAATGTATGCATGGCTACACACAGCATAGATGCAAGCCCCGAGAATATAAAAAACCCCCTGGAGTACTACCCAGAAGAGGCCAATCTGATAGTTCATCCGCTGTATACCGTACATCTTCAATCCATGCAGGACAGGAACCACAGCCGATAAGCCCATTCCAATGAACATCGCCGCCCTCCAAGGTCGCCACACTGGACTGCGGAACTTGGGATTCAAAGAGACAATGGTGCATCCTATTCCGAATGTAGATATCTGAGGTTCCATTTAGACTTTTGTTGCTGAATAGGTTTCCACTAACAGCTTACCATTGCCCAGTAGATTTTCTGTAATGTTGGCTCGCAATAGAATCCGTAGAAAATGCTTGGCACAAAACTCCCAGTGATAAGAGCGACGATACCAACGTAGTCTAGCTGGTTGCCCAAGCGTTGCACCGTAGGGGAATGGTTTGATATGGTATGAAATGTTGCGCTAATACCGAGACACAGGATCTAAGATGAATAACTTAGTACTGGCTTAACAGGAACAGCAAGGAAAGGTATATAGGAAATTCAAAGACTTACGGCACCTGCAAAAAAACATGCGAAAGCGACGATGTCTTGAGTAGTGATTGATCGGGTATCAAATGCGTAAATGGAGAAGGACATGAAGAAAAAAAGGAATGCGCCCAAAAGATGTGTATGAATATTAACGGATTCATTGTGAAGATAGAAAAGACTCTGAAACGAGCCTAGATACGAATTCGATGCTGGTCGGTAGTGACCTAAGATGTAGTGATTATCTTGCTGCCATGAAGGAAGGTCTGTCCATTTTAGCAAGAGTGGAAGTCCCGGGGTTGTCGGCGTTGGGGGGAATTGAGATTTGACGGCAGTGTCAATCGTGGGCGAGGTAGGTGAAAGAGGTGACGGAGTCCTAGACGGAGCCCTTCGACGTGTGGCCATTTGGGCTTTTCTTAACGTAGCAAATTACTCCATTCCCTTCATAGGACTTCTTCGACGCTCCTGGGGTATCAACTACCACTCTGCAATGTATCTATGGTCCCTGGGGGTCAATTCAATAAAACCATCTTCGTCTCTCTATTTGGGACTCAACGCCAAATCAACAAAAGTTAAGGAAATGAGAGTGGAAAAGGCGCAGGCAGGTCCGCCAGCGTGTATGACTAAGCGCACCTACGGCGATCTCATTGGCCACAGGGAGGCGAGTTGTCGACATTCCGCAAACGGACCGCTATGACGATCTCTCACGCTCCCTATGCGGTGATTCGAAACAGACTGCATGGCAGACAGGCTCAATGCTGGTCGTAGTAGCAAGCTGTTTCCGGTAGGAACTCGTCTGAGGGACCTCCCAGTGGACCCTCTTGAGAGCATAGGACTTCCATCCAAGGGAGATGATCGGCATGCATGCTTCCTCTTCTCAATGCCGCCATAGGCTGACCATACGATAGCCTCCTTGATTTCAAGGCACAGGAGGACTACTTCGAAAATATAGTAGAACGATATGACCGGCTCTGCGCAGCTGCTGGCCGGAGTAATACTCTCCATGAATCTTTGGCCTCTCTTTCCCTGGGCACCACCAATGCCGCAAATGGTCCAACCTTACGTAAGGCCGAGGTCGACATTGGGTTGAAAGATGGCCAGACCTCAAGGGAGTTCTCTGTTGTTATTATGGCTATGCGCAAAATCCGCGAAGCAATTGTAGCATCTTCTCGCATTGACGCCTTCGCTTCAAGCGCGTACAGCTTCATCATCCGCGCTACCATAATGGAGAAGCACGCGGAGTCCTATCATCCTGCTTTGCTACATCTCTTGCGAAAGCTTTACAATACCTCGAGCTACTCGGCTTCCGAGAAACGTGAATTCGTGGGATACTATATACTGGACCTCGCTTGCAGGCAAAGCGACTTGGCTGGCGCGTTTGCGGCGCGGAACATGTATGATTTCAGAGGTACGCGGGTGGAGTTGGTGCTTAAGGCGCTGGTACACGGGAATTGGTCTGTCTATTGGAAAAGCAAACGATCCGTGAATGAGTTTCAGAAACGGTTGATGGAGTTGGGAGAAGCTCCAATGAGGAAGCATGCTTTGAAGTGCTTGGGCCGGAGTTATCTCTCTGCCAGCATGCTTTATGTCGAAGAAGCTACAGGGATGCATTGGAAAGAGCTAAAGGATCAGGAGACTCTGGGATGGGAGCAGGATGGTGAAATGATTATAATCAAACAGATCAAACGGAAGTGACAACCTTGTAGAACATTTGGACATTACATATGTATTACAGAGTAGAGCGACGGACCTTAGCCAGCAAATCTAGGACTCCTATTGATACGAGTTTACAGAAATACCTCTCAAATGTTCGAGCAACGATATTGATCCGGGGATTAGAGTTAGGTATCTTCGAACACTTTTCTTAGGGCTTCGGTCAATTGAGCGCCTACGTATGTACATGCCTCGGTATCTTCGACAACCTTTCCTTCTCTCTGTCTCATCAGAACCACCACACTCTCCTTAGATTATTTAGGTACGCTCTAAACCTCCTGTTGTCACTGTACTCACTCCCATCTCCACCGACAATGGCCGAAAAGCGCGTCGCCCAAATCGCTGGGCATCTCTACCCCAATGGTATGCTCGCTGGCCAAGTTGCTATCATCACTGGCTCTGGGCAAGGCATTGGCGCCGAAGCAGCCCGGCTCTTCGCAACCGAGGGCGCAAAGGTTGTGGTGCAAGACATAGATGCAGCAAAAGCTCAAGCTGTAGCTAAGGAGATTAATGATAAGGGGGGAAAGGCAATTGCCGTGCCAGGGGACATGTTGGATGCGAGATATATTAATGAGCTGGTGAAGAAAACTGCGGAGTTTGGGGAGGGGAAAATTCATATCATCGTTAATAACGCGGGATTTACGTGGGATGGGGTGATTCATAAGGTGTGTCCTATGTGGTGCTTCAAATGGATCCTTTGGCAGTCCGGGAACATTGAATAAGAAATATGGCTGATGTGAAGTGGTATTCAGATGACAGACAAGCAATGGGATACGATTCTCGCTTTACACAACACTGCACCCTTTAGACTTGTCCGAGCCGCAGCGCCCTACTTCAGAGTGAAGGACGGCGAGCCAAGAAACATCATCAACATCAGCAGCACAAGTGGAGTCAACGGCAACGCGTACGACATTCCTCTAGCTCCTAATCCCCGAACAACCAAAGCTAACTAACCCCCAGCGGCCAAGCCAACTACGGCCTCGCCAAAGCCGGCGTCATTGGTCTCTCCAAAGTCATCGCCAAAGAATGGGGCCCTTCCTTTGGCGTCCGCGCCAACACCGTGGCCTTTGGACATATCATTACGCGCTTAACCGCCGCAAAGGAAGAAGGTGCCTTTGTGACGACGCCAGATGGGAACAAGGTCGCATTGGGCATACCCAAGGCGCAGAAGGAAGCGGCAGGGCCGAATCCGCATGCCGATATTCCGCTGCGGAGACCCGGAACCGCAACTGAGGCAGCGAGTGTGATTTTGGCGGTGGCGAGTCCGTTGTTTAGTTATGTGGATGGCCAGACTATTATGGTTACTGGGGGGAGGAATATGTGACGATCTGGCAGAGCTTCTGGATTGGGGAAATTTTTGAATATGCGGATTCTGGAGATGAGTAATGTGAGAGAGAGATAAGCCGCCAGGGCTTGCAAGTCCGATCTGTGCTGAAGCTGATGAGTTATGATAGTAGCACCGAGTGTACATACAACAGAAATTGTAACATACTGTCGATTTGTGAAGCATTCGATATTTCCACCGAGTCTTGCAACTTGGCTTCTTCGCCGGGAAGCCTGTACATCCAAAATCTCCCTCCTAAAATCAAGTATTTGTAACTTGTCAAAAACCCAGCAGCCGAACCATGTTTTGGTCATCTAACAAAACTCCCCTTCAAACTCCCACCCCACACACCTCCTCCAAACCGCCTAAACCCTCACTCATCCCACCCTCCTATCATCGTCAAACCACCAAGCCGGAAACCCCTCCCTCAAAAACCCCCAACTCCATCCCATCCTCGTACTCCACCCCATCCTTCCCATCCTTCCCATGCCCGCACACCCCTCCGCACAAATCCAACCCCAACCCCAGCGCCCTCCCATTCCCTCCCAACGCGTCCTGCCGGCTTGAAACCCCATTATAAATCCCCCTGGTTCAACTTGAAGTCGTCATTCCCGGTAACGAAACGTCAAACGTACCCAGATAGGTTCTGTTCGTATCGGTCATGATCGCGATGGTGGCAGATACAATAGGGGCGGTGGAGAGCCGGCTGCGTGGTGAGCATGATTGTGGTGAATGAGAAGTGGAGTATTGCCAGGGCGGCTGCGTTCGAGATGGGTTGGGGGGGAGGTGGGTGGAGGAGGGGTGGGATGATGGGAGACGCTGGGGGTGGGGGCTGCAAGTAGTTGAAGGTAGGCTTCGAGGTAAGTTGCAGGGGGTGGGAGGGTTTGCGAATGGAATTGGAATTGGAAATGAAAGTGTAGGTGTTGGGGCTTATGGTCGTTGGGAGTGGTATATATTACTGTTCTAGGTCGAATGTAAACTCCTCATAATGCAGAATACTCGAGACCAGTGTGCGGTTGGGTATCTCCGGCTTCCAGGCCGACTCCGTCCAAAATTCCTACACCTTCATCCATAGACTCATTACTCCCTACACAACCGGTTAGCTCATTCATTCAACCGAAACATCCCCCTCTCACTCACCTTGGCATATTCCACAATCTCATCCCCCCCCAACTTACTCTCCCCATATACCCGGTCCACAAAGCTAATCGGCACCTCTCTCACACTACATCCCATCGCCTTCGCCCTCACCATCATCTCCATCTGAAACGTATACCCTTTGCTCTCAGTACTACTGATCACCTTCTCTAGCACCGCCCTCTTATACAACCGGAAACTCCCCGTCAAATCGCTCACGCCCGGTCTCAGTACCGTATCCGCAAATAAATTCGCCCCTCGAGACACCAGTTTCCTCTTCAAATCCCACCCATACACGCCCCCGTCGCCAGCATAGCGGGTGCCAGTCACGATATCACAGTCGGAGGATTTCTGTATGCTGATCATAGGGGCAATGAATTTGGGGTGGTGGGAGAAGTCGGCGTCCATGATAATGACGAAATTTCCGCGAGCAGATTTGAGGCCATGGACATAGGCGGTGCCGAGGCCGAGTTTGCCAGTTCGCGGCTTGAGGATAATGCGATTGGGGGTGTAAAGCGATTGGAGTTGTTTGGCGACATTTAGGGTGCCGTCGGGGGAGGCATCGTCGACGATGATGAGCTCCCAGTCTAGATTACTTGGAGAAGGATTAGTCAACCGCAATTGAAGGAGATAAGAGGGGGTTTGGGGGATTACTTTTCTGTAAAGGTGCGGTTGAGAAGCCATGTTATGATTGGAAGGTTGCGACGTTCGTTATATGTGGGGAGAATTACGGTATACTTGTCTTTGGAGGACATGATACTTGGGGCTTTCAATCAAAAGAGTGTAGATGTTATAAAGGAGTGATTGTGAATTACGAGGAGCAATGATGTGAAGGTGTTTGGATGGAAAGCTAGACTACACCAGTGGTCTTCCTCGACATCCGTACCGACCAAATGGTTAGATGACCACAAACCGGAGTGTTGGCATCTATCATGGATATCCTTTAAGTCAGGCAAAACGTACATCAACTACTTAGGTTAAAAATCAGACAGTTCGAAGTTAGGATAACCTAGAAGTGTACGATCAAAGAAGGGGTATTGTATTGTAGACCACGCTACTAGTCGTTCAGACAGCCGGCCTTGCTCTCTATGCTCTGAGTACCTTATTGTTATGATATGGTTTATCTTATGTCCAAATTTAGCTACTTATTCAGCAGCGCCTCGCTCTTGAAGCAAGCTAATGATATTTTTCTTGCCCTTCTTTCGTGCTATGTCGAGAGCTGTCCTTTGTTGCTCATCTTTCAAAATGATAGTGGCACCACGATCCAGTAACGATGTGGCAGTCTCGAGATGGCCCTGAGTCACGGCGAGATGCAAAGCGCTTCCTGCGTTGTCCATTTGGTCCCCGCTTCCGACACAATATACGAAGCCAAGCTCGTCAATCTTAACATCCCGATCAAGTAGAAAATTGACCATGTCTGTCTGTCCGTTCTCTGCAGCCGTGGGCAACGCGTCATTCTCGTCAAGCTGGGCGCCGTTCTTTAGTAACAGATCTAAAAACCTCAATGGATGCTCCATGTTGGGCTGGCACAGCGAGAGCCGACCAGATATGAGCATACGAGCCTAGATTTGGATTCGCACCGTTTTCAAGGCAAAAGGAAACGCGTTCGAAGTTGTTGCGCATCACTTCAAGGATGAGAAAAGCGCCCATTCGATCGAGGTCCAAGTTTATGTCGAGACCCGAGAAGGTGAGCAGTTCAAAAACCTCGAAATGTGGGTAGATTGGTATCGCTAGGATGACAGGACAAGTAGTTTTGGCGCCGGACTTGATGCACCAATCAATGATGTCGATGTGATTGTGGCGGACGGCTTCCGCTAGCAATTGGCAAAGAGCTACTTCGTGGTGTTCAAGAAGAGTTTGCACACTTCTGAGGTCTCCAGTAGCCGCAACCGCTATGACTTTTTGACGTATCTTTTCGGTAGACATGGCGCATTTATGCCGAATCCCAAGAGCTAAGGTATAGCTAAGTGAGAATCCAGGATGACATCTACCTCGTTGTCACTCCTCGGTGTTTGGTACCGGGTTACTCCACCTGAGCGATTATTTTGTGGACAGTGAAGCTAGGTTTGGTAGTATTCCATACAAATGCTCTTGGCTAAGGGATTCTTTCTTCTCTCAAACGCTTGAGGCATGCCATGCAGTGCTTGGAGAGAGCTTTTTGTTGCTTGGAAGGCTCCAGCTACTTGTATGCTAGGCTGCAAAGTCCCAGTAAGGTGTCGGAGCGCACAACTTTGAGCATCATTATCCTGTTTCTCCGAAAGGTCGAATAACCACATTGCATCGTAGTGATAAGATTATTTGCAATTGAGATCTTGAGATCGCAATTTGATCACCTTCTGGTATGGGAATTGAATTTACACCAGTGCCGTGCTGACCGGAAACCGCTCTCCTACCAGAACCGTTTCCGGAACATCATACATAGTGTGCCCAGATATCCTTGTTCCCTCGAGAGCTAGCCATCTTCTTATCCTATTTTACTTATGCCTTTCCTGCGGTTGTCAAGTTAAATGTCCACAAGCCCTACGGCTTTACTCTTCTCAATTGATCTGCGCTCACCACCACTCCTGGATTCTTTAATCATTACACAGCTTGATCTCTGGAGCTACACTTCGAGGACCGATTGTATTACACCAAGGCTCGCATGACGTGTGACTGAAGTGGTCGGTATGAATACGTTTGCCAGTGTAGCAGACGACATATTTCAGTGAGCATCAGAGGGCTCAATGTCCATGGAAATCGGTATTCGCGGGTTCTCCCGCTTGTCTACGGGTCTTTGCCTTTTTCCTCGACAACGAACTTGTCTAAACTTTCATACCACTGAATGACACTGCCTATCAGGAAAGCCCAGCTTCCCCAGAAGGTTGCTAAAGAAGCTTCATATTGGGCACCGCTGTTCCCATAAGCAGGACCTAAAGCCCCACATAGCTTTGCGTTCATTAGCGAGCCAAACTAATATGCAAGACCACGGCGAAAGTGCCTTCTTACCGTGAACCCAATCGCACCAAGAAGGTTCCAAAGACCAATGTGCCATCCTAGCGCCTTGGGAGCTGGGAGGTACCATTTTGGCTGCGTTTCCAGCATGAACAAAACTCTAGCACACCCTCAGTACACGATACTCTTAACTTTTGGGGGAAGCGGTTCGTACCCGGAGATGATGAAACCAGTACCGCCTACTATTTGAGGTGTCCAGTAGATTCCATCCAGCAGACCCTGAGACATTTTGTTATTGATCCCAGGCAGAGCAGTTAATCCCGAGATCCAGAAGATACTAGCACCGCAAAGTTGGGCAAAAGATGCCAAAAAGCCAAGTTCACGTAGATAGTGTACTCTTAGATTGTGTGCAGAAGGAAACCAAACCCATGAACGACCTTGCTCAATTTCACTAGCAGCATGTAGCATCTGTTCATTAAAGTTTGATGATGCTGACGATGTTGCTAATGACGAATCTTTGACTGTAATAGAATTTAGATTTTTGTCTGGCATAACGGACTTATGAAGGGAACTTACTATCACTCTTTCCTACAAGATTGCCCTTGTTAGTGTGGTGATGGGCACAGCCATCTTTATCAGGTAGAAGCCTAAAAATATCCGCCTTTTCCCCATGACCCTTCAAGACCTTTTCCAACGCCCAGCCAAAGCATCCTGCCCGGTTCTCATTAACTGCTTCAAACATCAATAGCACGCTTCCAATCTCGAATATGGTTGCTCCTATGAATGCCGTAACCCCTCCTCCAACCAGTATTTCATTCTTAAATTCCGTCGTGGGTTTAACCAGCGGCAGCCAGACGAAGAAAGCGTTGAAGACCCATAGGACGGATCCAAGCGTAAAGACCACAGCGACAAGATATGAGACATCCCAATACGGATATCGTGTAATCATACGTTTGACACCCCTAGCGGTCTCACGTAGCGTCGACGTAATCCGTGGAGTGAGATATCGAGCGGATTGCTCCGACGACGGCCGTACGATAAGAGCATGGCGGCCTTTGCGATTGTCTCGAGATCGCCATTGGAACAGGACGTCGGACGCTGGCTGCTCGTCGTTATTTGGCTCGCTCTCCTTTTCGCCCCGAGTATGATCTCTTGGCCCTTCTGATCCGATGTATGAAGCTACCGGAGACGGGTCCGGTAGCGCACTGTGCCTGTAGTAAGCACGCGTGGGGTTTAGGAAGGAGAAAGGACCAGCGGTGTGGCCCCTCTGAATCGAAAGCGATTGGTGGGAGCGGAATGGCTCATGCGAAGGATGGAACCCACTGTTACGCGGCATAATTTCGTTTTGATGTAGAGCCAGTGCCTTGGGCGTTTACTGTTTGTACACGACTACGGGAAGGCAGACGAAGCGGTGATATGTACTAACAAAAATACATGAAGCTATTGACAAAAGCGAGAAACATCCGTTGAACCCGGAGAATAATGACATCAGGCGGCCATGTTAGAGCCTCATTCCGTACCCCCCACCCCCGTGGAGTTCATGCACTCACTAATTTACCCCTGACGTTGATCTCTTCCGAATGTGAGGAAGGTTCTCCGGAATCATTTCCCTACTGCGGTAGACAATCTCTTGTCTCACTCTCACGGCAGGCTCACTACTACGGAGTACGTCTAGGGATCCAGCTGTTTGAACAACGTGGGGTCTATCTACTTACTCCTGTGCCTCGAGGCGGTGTACGGCAAGGTATGTTATGCTACGAGGTCAAAAAACTAATTATTCGGAATCCGCAATTGGCCTCCGTAGGGCTACCGTAGTTTATTAGATAAGCTTTCGTACCCATCATATATTCAAAAATTCAACCATTCTATCTTTCAATCCTCATGTCGGCTCAAAAACGCGGTCGCGATGTCAGTTCAGCCACTCGTGGGGCTATTGCCTATGCCAGATATCAGAATCGATCACCTTTACGCGTCATACAAGCTCGTACGGGGGTCCCTTTGTCAACAATATCAGATATATGCAATCATGCCTATAAGCGAGCTAAAATCCATGAAACAGAGCCTTTTCGTGGTGAAAACACTGCTTCTGGATCACATTCTGAAAGATCTTCAATGCTATGTCAAGAAGAGATTGATAAAATGATCAAACTGGCCACGTCTAGCTATGAATGGAGGCGAAAATGCTGAATGGACGTTGCTCACGAATGTAACGTCAAAGGATCCAAGCCTACCATATCAAAAGCCTTCCATGAAGCAGGCTACGGACGATATTCACCTCGTCACAAGCCCTGGCTCACTGACACCATGAAATTCGTACGATTGCAATGGTGCAAGGATCGAGTGCATTGGGATCTCACAACACAAGGCTGGGGCCGTGTGATCTATACAGATGAAACAAGTGTCGTATTGGGGGAGCATCGAGGTCAAAAGCACGTTACACGGAAGAAGGATGAAGAATGGGACCCAATGTGCTGTGATAAGGACTTTGCACAATATTCCACGTTTATGTTTTGGGGATCCATAGCTCTGAACTGGAAAGGACCTTGTTATATATATCGACCCGAAGATAAAAAGGAACGAGCTGCTTCCATAGCTGCTCTTACTGTCGCGGATGTACTACGAAGGCCTTTGGATCGAGCAGCTCATGCAATTCAAAGAGCAGAGCTCTTACGTCAACAAAAGACTCATGAACGGGTTCTTACTCATGCTCCCACGTTCTACTTCGCCTCATGTGGACGTTCTGCACGCGGAGGGATTGACTGGTATCGCTATAATAGATGTATCCTTCAGCCTCTTCTTTTACCCGCCTATCAGAAATTCAAGGCCTCGCATGCAAACAGAGCTTTATTAATGCAGGATGGAGCCTCAAATCACACCTCTCAATGGAACAGACCTTTGTTTATGGAGCAGGAAATAGATATGTTGTTTTGACCAGGCAATAGCCCCGATCTTAATCCCATAGAGCATGTATGGAACCTTATAAAGGATCGAGTATCACGTCGACGACCCTTTATTAAAGGTAGATTGGAACTGGAACTGGCCTGGTATGATGAATGGGAAAAGTTGAATATAGAAAAGAATATTAACCCTTTTATTTTGAATCAGAAGCATCGGGTGGATCAGATTATTCTTAAAAAGGGTGACAATCACTTTCACGGATAGATATATATTATAATTCATATCATCTAACATTTCTACGTATAATTGGTGCTATTGTCATTACATTTGACTATTTGCGTGTTCGTTTGATTTTCGTGGAAGTGCAGTTGCGGTACGGAGGCCATTCCGAATAATTAGTTTTTTGACCTCGTATGATGCTACCCCCGACGTCGAAACGGCCCAGCAAGGATGCAGCTCCGACTATTGCCAGATCTGGATTCTTCACCCCGGCGTCATCATAAGCAAGCCGGAAAACACCATCCAGATTCCCGCATCAGCCTTTGCATACGGAGGTACCTATGTACTGTAGTTTGTATACGGAGGTACTGTGTCATGCTTGGCCATGCTCCGTCGTTTCAAGTTACACGCTAGGGAGGTATTCGACCAGTCCCACCGTCCCACCGTCCGTCCCACCGTCCCACCGTCCCGCCGTCCCACCGTCCCACGACTACCAACAACCCTTCAGCTCATTTCCGGCTCGGTGAATCAGGCCCATCACGTTTCCGTCCAACTATACTAAGAATAACCTGATCAGATCATGAGAATGTCTCCTGAGGCTCCCGGCACCGGTCTTGAACTCTGGATCTGGCATCCCCCCCCCCAGCACTCTAGCCAAATCTCACGTCTCACGTCTCACGTCTCACGTCTATTGATCATTGATTGACCTGTATCTAAGACATCCCCGTCTGTTTGTTCTTGCCAAGGTGGGGGGCTTAGGAAACATGTAGGATTACTCGTACAACGGTATAGACATAACCTTACATGCTCTCCCACGGGCTTTTATACTTCATCGAGTTCGGACACCTTCACGCCCTCTTCATCGGATTCAGTCTCTACTTCTTTGATGCTCTCTCTACCCTCTTGTGTTGACCATGCGTTTGATCTTGTCCCTCGCTACATTTACCATCCTCTGCTCAACAGTATATGCTCTGCCTGCGAGTCATGTTCATCCACTGAGAGGGCCCTATCTTGATAGCCCTCGGAAACGATGTGGACCGGTCGCCTCATACTATGGCCAGACTCCAGCTGATTACAACAAGCACAACACTGATGCCTGGCTGGACAGCTGGTGGCAGAATGCGAGCTCGCTCGTGAAGACCAACAGCGCTGGATTCGCTGGGGCTTTCGGGCAATGGTCTCTTGGAAACCCCGACTGGTCATGTCGTGATGATGGTTCAAGTAGCGATTGCGACTTTGATCCCTGCGACAATCGAGTTCTCAACGACTTGGGCAACAGCACACGACAGGCCTATTATGTTGTTGAGTCGGTCAACAGGTTGCATAGTTATTTCATAGGGCTAAGTCAATCCTTCGAGGTGAGCGCAATTGCGTCTGCACTTTCGAAGGATTCTTGGGCGATGACCTTCTACCGGGACAAGGATGACAAAAGTGCGGTTGTTCTGAAGGAGGTTCTCAACGGAATGAACATGGTTGTTGGTATTGGTGCAGCATTCGCAGGCTTAGCAGGCCCGGCAGCGGGCTTGGCTGGTGGTGTAGCTGCTTCCTTGTTTGGTGGTGCTCTTGGAGCCGCTGTCCCTCTTGTTGGCACACAGTAAGATCCCTGTTCTTTATCTCCTGCTCTCCTGCGCAACGTTGATTCAAGAGACGGAACGTACAAGACAAGCCCTGGCAAATTTCGATGGTCCCCCAATCCGGAAACTAACTTATAACAGCCGGGACGACACACTTAAAAGGTCCGCGGACTTGGGTGGTATTCTTGCAAAAGTGGTTGTCGAAGCCATGAAAGCATTTACAAGTGCCAATAACGCGCTAATGCGTGGCGACAACTATCTTAATTCAGGAGACATTCGCTCATACCTCAAAGGAGGTCTATTTGTCAATTTTGGCGGAGTCGACAAGAATGCTGTAACAGGCGCCATGAATGCCTTACTTATCGGTCAAGCCATCAATCAGCTTTATCGTACACAGAAAATCTTTATCATGGGAGGCGGAGCCTGTGGTGATAATCAGGGTATCGGCGGTGGTCCGGCAGATTATGGCATATGTAGAGATGGCAAGGCATGGTACCTTTACTACTGGCAGGAGAACGATGTTATTTCCCTCACTTCACATCAGTGGGGTTGGACGGCCGTGCCTCCGGGCGCTGACAAGCTGGGACAAGGCGATTATGCCAATGTCAAGGTTTCCGTACGTTTTGACATCGCAAGCAAGGGCTAAGGTTTGAGTTGTAATCTGCTAACCGGTAGTATAGGATGTCATCAACTCCTCGCTCGACGCTTACAACGTCGCCGGCTACGCTTACAACTCCTCCACCGCTTACGCTCGTGTAGTGTCAGCACTCCAAGGCCAATGGGCAAACCCAGGGGCCCAAGGCCCCAGCTGGGAAGGCACCTTCACCATTCCCGTGTGCAACGTCAGTGGGGCTATTGCAGCCTCCAATGTTGAGCAGAAACAGTACATCTTGCAGCCCTACGGGCATGGTATGCGGCCCCATTGGTGTGGACCCATTTGCAGTGGGAACATTCAAACAACAAGGGATTTCATTAATGCTGCGAACATGAAGAATTTCAAAAGTCCGAAGCATATGTGCAACCATGATCCGGGTTATTGAATTGGCATGTGGACGAGCAGGACTCTGAATCACACACCCTATTTTCCTGAGGTCGAGAATATCTTTGAGGTGTATCTCCCAGTATGATTTGTGGCCCAATATTGATGGCAGTTTATATCTTTAATGTAATAGATCGCTTTTGTACATAGCGATGTTTGTAATATTAGCACTCAAAGGAGACTCGGAGGTCATCTCATTAGTGGAACTCCCTTCAAATGGACCTGCTTCAACTTCACGATCGTACTGAGCGTCTAATTTACGTTCGAGGTTATGATGGGTCAAGAACCTTTTGAATTGACTTCATAAGCGAGATGGAAAGGGGAATGTCTTTTTGCGCTAAACTATATTGGGCTTAGCTCATAGGCTTTTCCAGCCTTTCTTCAGAATTCTGCTTACCAGCCTCCTCAACGCAACGTACCAACCACCGGCCATTCGAGGATCCATCAATTGATAGATCATGTCGTCTCCTATTGCTCTTTCTTTCTGTCGGTATCCATCTGCAGTCTCCACTTTGCGTAACAATCACTACTGCAAGGCTCATCATAGCGAAGATCATAGTGATCTTTCATCTACCAAATTCCCATCATGCATCTTTTAATCATGTGTACAATTTCATATCTCACTCTGCTATCGCATTCGTTGCCCTTCAAGCCCCAAGAAGCTCCTATGCCAGCTCAGAAACGTGTTCCTTACTCCGTGGTAGCTGTCGATGGAGGCTCTACAGCCGTGCTCTCTGCTACGATAACACTCGATCTCCAGACCGTAACGCAGACGACCCAGGATACGACAACCGTCACCGCTTCCCCAAGTACACCACCGCCCTCCACTGCGATCATCATATCAACGAAGGTGGTAGAAGAATCAGAATCGGCGACCACTGTTGCTGTAACCGTTACTAAGGAACTTCTCACAACCCCGTTGCTTTCGCCATCACCAGCACAGACATCAGTATCGGCAAGCACCGCCACTCCTCTGGCAATAACTTCTTCCTCGACGGTTGCACTACCCGTGGCACCGACGCCGTATAATTCGAGAAGCTCGACGAGCTTAACATCGACATTGTCGGCCTTAGAAAGCACTTCTACAACCGAACCTGAGGTACCGACAACCACGCAATGGGTCCAATCTACCCTAACAGTGTCACCAACACCACCTACGACCACTACAACGACCTTTGACAATGGAATGTGGCACACTTACTGGAACGCGACTTCTACCAAAATGTCGACTACATATCAGACGGCATATAGTGCAGGGCACGTCTCGGTCAGCCCATGAGAACGGTGTATTATTGGAGGAAGATTTAGTACTGCCGATACCGCAGGCTATTCTGAGCTAAGGCGCAGGAGAGACCCTACTACGCTTACTTGATTGCTATGAGAGGGGCCGGTCTTCAATTCAACGAAAGCGTCGGCGGATTCTGTTTTTGGCATAGCGAAGGATGGATACAGCATATGGGATCGGCGTTGGATTGCAGCGACTATTCATGATAAAGTGATATGTTGAGTGACTAGATGAGCATAGCTTAGGATAATTGTAATGTTTGATATGCTACCCTTAACTTGGTCGAAAATGTTGCCCTTGGTCCACCGTAAATGCAATCGGTGAACATAACAGCCTTGTTTACCGACTTCACATTCTTGTTTGTTGTTTTTATGTATGTAATGATAGGTAGTTGGTGTCAGTATGAAGAGGAGACTCCCAGGGCTTAGCTAAGAAGATGCCTTAGGCGAGTTAGGGCATCGCGGCTTCTTCCGAAGCAAATGCGGCAGCTCCACGCATGCTCTACAGTACTACTACTGCATACTTACAGCAGTTATTCTATGGCCACAACTTGAGGGACTTCACGCTGCACTAAGAAAGAGGAGGCCATTGCTCGCAGATTTGCGCAGCAAATGGCTGACCGAAGCAGCATGACTTCGCCGCCGGCTATCGAGGACCAGGCACGTTTGCTGGAGGATGCCTTGGTTATGGTGCGGCAACAGACACATCTTATGCGCAAATGCTTGGAGACCCCCGGGAAACTTATGGATGCGTTGAAGTGCAGGTACTGAGAATCTTTGTTGTCCGTCCTTGAGGGTATGGATGCTGATTGCGACTCCATTTTGCAGCTCAACCCTGGTATCAGAGCTTCGGACAAGCAGCCTTGGACCGAAACAATATTATGAACTCTACATGGCCATCTTTGATGCCCTACGGCATCTTTCCGTCTACCTCCGCGAATCTCACCCGGTCAACCACCTAGCAGACCTTTACGAACTTGTCCAGTATGCCGGAAACATCGTACCCCGCCTATACCTCATGATCACTGTTGGGACGGTCTATATGGCAATTGAAGATGCGCCGGTCAAGGAGATCATGAAGGACATGATGGAGATGAGCCGAGGGGTCCAACATCCAATTCGAGGGCTTTTCTTGAGATATTACCTGTCAGGCCAGGCAAGGGATTCCCTGCCCCAAGGGACTGGAGATGGGCCGGAAGGAAATCTTCAAGACTCTATAAGCTTTATCCTGACGAATTTCGTCGAAATGAATAAGTTGTGGGTCCGGTTGCAGCATCAAGGGCATTCAAGAGAAAGGGAGCAAAGGACGAAAGAAAGGCAGGAGTTGCAATTGCTCGTTGGGAGTAACCTAGTCAGACTGAGCCAATTGGTCGATCTAGAAGCATATAAAACCGTTATTTTGCAACCCCTCTTGGAGCAGGTTGTGCAATGTAGAGATGTATTAGCACAGGAGTATCTTCTTGAAGGTTTGTCTCTTCGCTCACAGCTTTGCATGCCAGTGGCTAACAAGGTATTAAAGTTATCACTCAAGTGTTTCCAGATGAATTCCATCTGAACACTCTCGACCAGCTCCTATCCGCCATATCTCGACTGAACCCTCATGTGAATATCAAAGCTATTGTTATTGGCTTGATGGACAGATTATCTGCATATGCTGCCCGAGAAGCGGAGTCGGAATCGTCAGAAGAGCGTAAACAGAACGAAGGAGAGGCTACTATCAACTTATTAAAACGATTACGCATTTCTAAAGAAACCAAAAAGCCTGAAGCGAAGCAAGACGGAGAAGACAAACAAACCAATGGAAAGCATACTAATGGCGATCATCCTACTGAGACGCCACCACAAGAAGTCCAAAGCCAGCCTCTAAAGGACCCCTCTGCTGATAGCGATGCTGAGAAGGTCCCTCCTAAAAAGAATAGGGGAATACCGGAGGACGTCAAACTCTATGAGATCTTCTATGATCAAGTGCTAAACCTTGTCAACGCACAAAGACTCCACATACAAGATGTAGTTGCTTTACTGGTTTCACTGTCTAACCTAGCTCTGTGAGTCAATTGAATGCACGGCTGTATGACATATGGCTGATGTTTTCACTAGTAATATTTATCCTGAGCGATTGGGTAGGTCTTTTCGATCACTCTAGAATCTTTTAGGCTAATGTTGAAGTAGACTACGTGGACCAGATCCTGTCATTCGCCAATGAAAAGGTCAATCAATTCGCTAACAGCGCTGACCTGCATTCGGCACCCACGCAATCCAACATTCTAAGCCTTCTTCTTGCACCAATAAAATCTTATTTCTCCCTATTCACCGCTCTCTCTCTTCCTAGCTACATCCCTCTCCTAAACGCACAAACGTATCCCACTCGCCGTGCAGTTGCCGGTGAGGTAGCTCAAAATATTCTCAGAAACCATACCAAAATCTCGACCTCAGAGCATCTCGAAGGCGTCCTTGACATCCTCCGAGTCCTAATAAGAGAAGGCATGCAGCAACCTGCAGGTTACCCTGGCGTACCTACACAGAGAAGGACCGCCGAAACGGATGAAACTGTACAGGAGCAAGGATGGCTAGCACGAATAGTGCATCTAATTCAGAGTCCCGACAATGACCTGCAATTCAAACTCCTTCAAACCACCCGAAAAGCTTTCGCCGATGGAAATGAGCGAGTCAAATACACTACACCCGCCCTCCTTACATCCTCTATAAAGCTCGCTCGAAAGTATAAAAGTCGAGAGCACTACGATGATAATTGGCAATCACAGTGCTCAGCTCTCTATAAATTCATGCATAATTCGATATCAGGCTTATACACCCGCGTCAACGGCGCTGCGGATCTCTGCCTTCGTCTCTTCATTGCTTGCGGTCAAGTGGCAGACCAGACCGGCTTCGAAGAGGTTGCTTATGAATTCTTTGCACAAGCCTTCACGATATACGAGGAAGCTATCAGCGATTCACGAGCCCAATTTCAAGCTGTCTGTGTCATTGCCGGAGCTCTCCACGGCACCAGAGGGTTTGGGAAGGAGAATTATGATACATTAATTACAAAGTGCGCTTTACATGGGAGCAAGCTATTGAAAAAGCCAGATCAGTGTCGGGCAGTCTACTTGGCTAGTCACTTGTGGTGGGCTGTTGAGATTCCTGCCAGGGGAGAGGAAGACACGAAGAATGTGAGTTACCTATAGCCCCTGCGAACTATCTTTTGTTGACACTATGAAAGCTTTACAGAGACGGTAAACGCGTCCTTGAATGCCTGCAGCGCGCCCTTCGTGTAGCAGATGCATGTATGGACACCGCGGTATCTGTCGAATTATTCGTCGAGATCCTCAACAGATACGTATATTACTTTGACCAGCAAAATGAAACGGTATTTTCTGCTTTCTCCTACCCAGTTGCGTTATCGTTACTTATATATGTAGGTGACAACGAAATACCTAAACGGGCTCATTGAGCTCATCCATTCCAACCTGCAAACGAACCAGGAGAGCACGTCGCTAGAGAACCCGAAGCGGCATTTCCAGAGGACGCTGGAGTACATTCAGTCGAGGGAGTATGAAGGGGTTGTGACGCAGGCTAAGTAAGGCTAGCATGTTGTTGTGCTTGGTGATTCCAGTCTCAGTGTTTCCTAAACCCCGTCCATAGCGGGGAAGCAGAGGGTTGGTTTATGTACAGCGGTGTGCAGCACAGAGAGTGTACTTCTACTTTAAGAGGGAGATGTACAAGTAGTGTGGGCGCTTGTTGCATATCCCGAACGCCTGGGCGAGACTGACAATCATGCCTCTGTCCATTATCGTAGGCTACCGGTTCTCGCCAAGGGCTATTTCGTCTCTTTGTCGTGCTCTATGCAAGTTATTGAATCCCTATTTCTTCGCTTGTGAACTCGACATTTTGGGTATCAACGCTACAAAGCATTCCCACCATATACTCCCAACCGCACCCACTTACGATACGCCTCTCCCTCGTCCCCTCCCCGTACTCGAACCCCTTGCAGCCCCGGTCCCCTGCCCCGCTGCCCCACCCCTTCCAACTCCCCTCCCGCCCTGGCCCCCAACCCCCACATACCCGATACTCCGCCCCCTGCCCGCACTCGCATACCCACTACTCCTTTCTCCCCCCCCCCTCGTCCTCTTCACACTAGCAGCAGCCTCCCTCCTCCTCTCCTCCTCTTCCGCCTTCCTCGCAGCTACTTCCCGCCTCTCCTTCTCTTCGATCTCTCTGCGCTCTTTCGCTTGCTGCCGCAGTATCGATTCGTTCTCGACCTTGGAGAGATCGTCCGAGGCGCCGTGCCATTCGGGGGACAGGATCAGGCGGTTGTTGTGTTCCGTTTGCGAGAGTATGCGCGTGTAGGTGTTTAGAAGGGAGGTAGCGGAGGTTACGGTTTGCGAGACGGCGTCCATGTTTCCCTTTGCACGCTCGAGGCTGGTGACGACGCCTTCGATGACTTGGTTTATGTTGCGGATGCTGGCTAGCTCGCGGCGGAGGGAGGCTTCGTGGGCTTCGAGGCGGGCTTCTTCGGTGTCGTGGTCTGGGGCGCTTTGCGGTTCTGGGTTGGCTACTTCTGATGGTTTTGATTTGTGGGATTTCTTGGGGGAGCGGGAGGGAGAGGCGAAGAGGTCGTCTGTATCGATGGTGTCGGAGAGGTTAAGGGTGTCGAGGTTGGGGGTTGTGCCGTTTTGGGCCATGGCCGCAACAAAGCTCAGTCAATGTACAAGCAGCGGAGAAATTGCTGGGATATCATCGACTGGTCAATTATCTTAAAGACATACAAGGGTGCTGCGACAATACGTTCGGAACGTGTTGTTGATTGTGTTACGCGCCTTTGGGTCAAGCCTCCCCCGCCACTCCCCAGCCACGCAGAAATCCAGAGCGCCAAGAACTTTTGACGACACTCCTTGACCACTTCATCCTCTCTCCGCTCCAACAACATCTTTTGCAATTACGACAAAGTGCTTGAAGTGTTGCTCAAACTCTTGCTCGACTATCTTGCTCTGAATAATGATCTTGTGCATCTAATCTGCCAATTACACCAGCTGTCTGACCCATATCCTCTGGCTTCCTCTCTTGGTGCAGACCGCTTACCTATTGCTCTAGGTACCCAACACATACCAGCTGTGTTGAATAGCACCTTAACTATACCTAGGTGGCATAATGGCAACGACACCTCCATTGAGAACCGTACATACACCACCAACACCGCTTCACGGAGCTAGATACGACACTTACCAACCTTATTCAACTCGCAAGAGTACGCGCCATTCTACTCAACGCGCCGCTCACACACCTCCACCATTATCTTTGGACTCCAGTTTCCACCACGCATCATCTTCCAATTCGAAAAAAGGCTTTAGCTCACGTCGTGGTGCACAACCACAGTCTCCTCCATCCTCTACACACACCTCTCCACAAAAGAAGCTCTTCAAGAACGGGAAATTATCGAGCCATAAAGACGCTGGTAGAAACAACAGTCGAGGAGCTATGGATCCTTCACAAGACGCCAACGGCATTTTGTCGCTGCAACAACCATCTCTGAACCTTGGCGCCAATATGCTTCCAACTCCCGTCAAGACACCACGCAAGAAATTGATGCACCCAGCTCCGGCCATAAGCTCCGCTGCTCGCGTGCTATTCCCAGTCCGGCCAGAAACTGTGGAAGATGCAATGCCAACACCCCGTAAAAGAGGGAGAAAACGACATGTTGGGTTCTCTCTGGATAGTTCAATGGAGGATGATGGTGCAGACTCGGAAGGGAAGATTCAAATTTATACGGACTCGAAGGAAAAGATCCCTGAGCTGGATATGTGTGAGGACAACCCATTCTTAGATCATCCCGAGCAACAGATCCCATCTGAAGAACCACGCAAGACGCGGGGTGGCAAGAAGAGAAAGGCGCCGAGTATCACGACCAGTAATCCAGATATTGAAGAGGCTTATAATCATGAAGAAGGCATGGTCTACGTCTTGTAAGCTACCCTCTTCATGCAGCTTATCGTCCACATTCACTAACCCATTTTCTTCCAGCCGTGGCAAAAGAGTCTACCGCAAATTCCCCAAAGAAGACTCCTCGCCCGCTGCCAATTACGACCCCGCAGATGTGGAAGACACCGAACTCGACCTATCCCCGCGCCTCACCCGCTCCTCCATAAAACCCCGCCTCCTCTTCCCCACTGAAAAACAGCGCCGCGAACGCGCTCTGGCCGACGAAGAAGCAGTCACTGATATCGAAGATTCAAACAATCTCGCTCATGACAGTGACATGACTGACATCGCTCCTAACAACGACACGGAAGAGGAGCAGCTCGTGACACCTGTCAAGCAGGCCTTTACCGAGACGCCTGCTACGCCTCCCACAACAGGGCATGCGACAAGGGCGAGTACGAGGAAGAAGGCTTTGGACAGTTCGCCGCTTGAGGGCCCGGAGCCGAGGGAGGCAGCAAGGACGAGAGGGAAGATTAGTCCGTTTGACGGTTGGGCGAGGGTCAAGACTGGCGTTGCCAACGACGGATCAAAGAGCAAGAAGAGAGAGGGCGAGGCATTGGAGAGGGATGCCGGTATAGGGCGCAGTAAAAGAGTTAGGGGTGGTGCTTGATGCTACCGAAGCGGGCTTACAGAGAGGGCTAACGACGGTATTGATGACGGCGTTGGGGGTGTGCTACTTTTGTTATGCTCCAGCTACGGTGCCTTCCTGGTGTAGGCAGGGGCGAATTCAAGCTTCAGCAACGAGCTCAGGCTTTAGGTCCGAGCGCTTTGTGGTATTTCTGGGGTTTTTAGCTGGAGCCATACTCGTTTTTTATTCAAGCGACTACGGCTTTGCTAGGGGAGTTTAGAGGTCCTTTCTGGAGCGAGAATTGGCTATCCTGTGGCTTTGTCCAGAGGCGATAGTTACACTGAAGGCACTTCCACTCAAGGCCTGGAGTCGCAAGGGGCTGGATACTTGCAGTCGCGCTTGCTCATGCTGCTTCCTTAGCTAAGCTTATTCTCGTCCAGCTGCTATGCCTTTTGGGACAGATACATGAAATCACTATCTCAGTATTGATATTGTTGGTGGATTAGTGATACATCCACCCGTCCTAACCTGTCACAATCTCGCGTCCGCTCTCCCCTCCCTCTGACTTCAAATTCCGACCAAAGATATTTCGAGGGAAGATCTAGCAGTCTTCCTACCTTTAAAACATGGAAAGTTCTTCGAACTAAAGCTTAAAGTCCGCAGCGACCCTCTCCCCTCCCCTCCCCTCCTCAGCTACCAACCCAACCGCAACTCTCTCCGCCAACTCCCCCTTTCTTGCTCTCGCCTTCTCAGTCCGCAGTTCGTACACCGTTGCCAGATTGAAAGTTAGCGCGTGGAATGACCTGCCCTTGTCGATGAGGGAGTGTAAAAGGGCGTGTGCCTCATCCAGGTGGTTGGTGTAGAGGAGGCAGACGGCTAGGTTTTGCGTTGCGATATCGCTTTTGGGGGTGGAGGTTAAATCCTTCCACTCGTTAATGGCGTCTTCGTAGCGGGCTTCAGCCATACTGAGGAGGGGGCGTATCAGGGTATTTGATGAGGTGGGGGAGTCGGTACGTGGGGTTGAGGGGATGTAGCGGCGAGCAGCTGCTACCTCGCCTAGACGCAGGTAGAGCAGTGCGATGCGGCTTTTCAAAAGCTCATCCCCCCTGTCATCCTTACGGCGGAGGCTCTCAAAATGCCGGATTGCAGCTGCCAGATCTCCAGTCTCAACCAGCGCGTTGCCAACCCTGACACCCAGGTCCTTCAACCGCTCTTTCCACGTCTGGCGCTCTTGGCCCTTTGTTCTTGTGATCTCAAGTCGAGCATCTTTGGCTAGGTCGTAGTATCCCGCAATCCCTCTCCTTGCATCGCTGAATCCGATGCCTTGGAGTCGAACAGCCAGGACACGTAATTCCCAGGGTAGTATATTCTTGTGAGTGACATCATCGCGGTAGAAAGGGGAGTTGATGTCTTCAAGGCATCTGGATTCTTGAGCTGCGAATGCGGTGGCATCTATCAGGGTGAGGCATGCGAGACGTGTGTAGAGGAGGGAGAAGATTTGATCAGGGGATAGGGAAGGGGAGGTGCAAAGTTGCAGCGCGGCTGCAATAGCGGCAGAGCGGTAGTGGGAGGTTGAGAGGAGGTCTGGTAGTGGGGTTGAGGGAGGGGCTTGGTGCGAGGGCGCGCGAAAGGGAGGAGGGAGGTCGAGTTGGGAGAGGGAATGATAAATTTCAGGACGTTGCAGGTAGGAGAAGTCTTTTGGTGGAGGGAGCGGGAGCTCCTTGGGGTGTTCGGGTGATAGAGGGTGGGGGGTCAGGGGTATGGGGATGGTTGCTGCTTCCTCGGCGGCATCGTTGGTAGTGTCTCCGGATGCTGGCGGGAGATCAATGGCTAGGGGGCTGGTATTTTAGTATTGGAAATTGACGTGAAAGATGTTGGCATACTCAACAGTGTCTAAGGGTCCCTTTGTTGAGCGCCTTGGTAGGGATGCTGGTGTGACGTTGAGTACTATTTTGATCTCAAGGTCGCGATGTTGCATAGCATACCTCGGTTGTAGGAGACATGTCGACTATGTCTCTTGGGCGTGGAGGCAGCACTGCTATCCGGGGACGCCGTCTCCTCCATCTCGATGCTCCGTGTGGTGTGAAGTCGGACGTGCATGGGATCGGCTATCTTAAATATGCCGAACCCTAAGTGCTTCAGAGGTACCGTACTCGTACCTTCGACATCCACAACGTCTTACGCATTGTATGGATAGGATACAGGCGTCAACGGCTACTACTGCCACGTACTGCCTGGTCTTAGGATTTATCTACGGTCAAGCTCCGTCACAAGTATCCAGCATTCGATATTGTCCCCTCACTTGCCAACATTCTTTCTGTCCGTCTGTTTGGTCCCTTGATTTCTTAATTAGCACGGGAACAATGATGCCGGACATCTCATTGCATAAATCTTCAGATATCCTGCTGCTGATTCGCTGGATCGATATGCATCATCCCGAGAAGAGCCTTTTCTTTGCGGTCATATGCCATTTTGTGTTCCTCAACGATCCGAGTATCTCTTATGCTATATATGCCCCCACGACGTTGCTTTGTTTGAAAGAAAGCAGATTTGAGAACATCATTAACAGCATGGGAGCCTATACCCTTATAGACCACAGACTCCACAGTCCAATGGTCGATACACACAACATTCCATTATTCGCTGGCTTGGTGATAGCTGCAGTGAGCATCTTGTCGAATATACCGGTACCAGGCAAGTGCGTGATGCTGACCATTGTAGTGGGCAGGCTACCATATCGTCAAAATAATCTACAATCTAGCCTTTCACCCCCTTGCTCATGTCCCAGGGCCATATCTGGCAGCTGCTACCCCAATTCCAAGGGTCTATGCCATTTTGACTGGAACCAAACAACACTGGACCACAGCTATGCATGAGAGATATGGAGAAGTTGTGCGTATTGCTCCTGGAGAATTATCCTTCATCTCCGAAACTGCCTGGAAGGAGATATATGCATATCATAGCGGTCGTCCGGCATGGATTAAAGCTGAGCGTAGACCACCATTTCCGAATAACATCGAGCCGATTTTGACTACGTCTGATGCTGCTCATACACGTCAACGAAGACTCCTGGCACATGCCTTTTCCGAAAAGGCTCTCAAGGAACAGGAAGGTATAATCCTCAAATACGTCGATCTCCTCGTGGAAAAGCTTGGGGAACAGGTCAAAATCGGTCAGAACCCAGTGGATATGGTAAGCTGGTTCAATCACACTACATTCGACATTATTGGCGACTTTACATATGGAGAATCCTTTCACAGTCTCGAGGAGGGCGGTTACCATCCTTGGGTCTGGTCAATATACCACGGCATCAAAGCTTCGGTTCTGATGTTTGCGTTGAAGGACTTGTTACCTTTCAAAGGCCTTGCCAAGCTTTTAACACCTTCGTCGATGAGGAAACTGAGCAACGCAAATTTCACCTACAGCCAAGATAAAATACAACGACGTCTCGATAAGGGCGCTATTGATCACCCAGATTTCATGTCTTACGTCCTCAAATACAATGATGAAAGAGGCATGAGCCGTGGTGAGATCGATTCGACGTTTTCCATCCTGGCCCTTGCCGGATCCGAGACGACCGCAACACTCCTCTCTGGCTGTACTTTTTACCTCTTGGAAAACCCAGCGGTCTATGCGAAATTGACTCACGAGATTTTTGCGGCCTTTACTGACGAAGCGGAGATCAGCATTGACTCTACAAACCGTTTATCCTATCTCAAGGCTGTTCTAGAGGAGAGTCTACGTATTTATCCTCCTGTTCCATCCGCTCTCAGCCGTGTCGTAGCACCTCCAGGCGACACCATCAGCGGATACTTTGTCCCCGGCGGCACCATCGTTGGTATACCCCAACACACAGCCTACCACTCTCCCCGAAACTTCACTGCCCCCGACACTTTTATCCCCGAACGCTGGCTCCCAGAGTACGCGGATGAATTTGCTGGCGACCGCAAAGCTGTCTGCATGCCATTCAGTGCCGGCAATTGGAATTGTATTGGCAAGAACCTGGCTAATGCCGAGATGAGGCTTATTTTGGCGAAGATGGTGTGGAATTTTGAAATGAGCCTTGCTGATGCGGAGGATAATTGGGCGGATCAGAAGGTGTATGGTTTGTGGGATAAGAAGCCATTGACTGTGAATTTGACGGCGCGGTCGAAATAAGGTAGGTACCCACGTACCGTCCTTCTTTGGCCGGGGCTATGTTGTTTGAGTATATGGCCAGCACTTGAAACCTTAGTCTCTAGACCATTTCCCTCTTGAATTCTTTCCCCGTCTAATCAAGTACTCATTGAACATGAAAACCTTCTTTCTGTCAGCGACGATATATTTCTTCACGGTCTTTGAAGTGTTCATCACGACGCTTGGAAGGAGATTGGCACTTGATCCTTCTCAAAGACTGAACAGACGCGCACGGCGTTGACAGCCCTAATCTCATTAACGGCAAGGTCTAGCAGGCAGGAGCATAAACCTCTATTCTATTATATCGAAGAGTTTGGTTTATTGACAATACACTTTAGGCGTGACAAATTGCTCAAAAAAACAACAATAGCAGGGCTCTGGAGAGCAGATCTGACGCGTTCTGCGATTTCGACCACAAAGTACATCCTCTTCACTACCCTCTACAATCCACACAACATCATACCTACCCATAATCTTGGGTCTCTACAAGCACGTTCTCAACTACTACTGCTACTACCCAAGCATGATCTGTTAAAGATCTTCAAGGCTACTGACGGCTATACCCGTTTAGGCAGCTGGAGGATCCGCTGGGAAATAGTTATTGGTGTGCCTTGCAGCACGTTTAGGATTGGCTGGACAAGAAGAGATCAGATGGAGCCCGTTGCAGAAAAGCGGAGGCACCATCATGTCTTTCCACCATGTCTATCGATTTGCGTCATTGCGCTTCTAGGTCTTGTAAAGAAATATTTTCAGCTATGATGTACAAACATATAGACCCATGGTCTTTGCTTTGCTCTCGATTTGCTCCATCTCTCAATTATCTACGGCTACAATACCATTTCCAATCATGCCATTTCTCTCTCAAGTCGCCCTTGGCATCGCCCAAGTGGCTTTTTTCTCTCTAAAGCCAGCTTTAGCGGGCCGTTCTGAAATCTGCCCAAAGCTTCCCTTGAGTTGCCACAACACTACTGCCATCGCTAACACTTGTTGCTTCAATGCGCCTGGTGGAACTCTTCTCCAGACTCAATACTGGGACACCAATCCCGCCGCTGGTCCAGCGCGTCACTGGACTATTCACGGACTTTGGTAAGCCCACGCGGTCTTGGATTTGCCCGACTTGCTGGGACCGCACCAGCCCGCCAGCTCACATATAGACAGGCCAGACCATTGCGACGGTACCTATGACAGCTACTGCGATGCCTCCCGCCAATACACCAATATAACCGCCATCCTGGAATCCTACAAACGCTACGATCTCCTAGAATACATGTCCAAGTATTGGAAAGACAACGCCGGCAACGACGAGGGCTTCTGGGAACACGAATGGAACAAACACGGCACCTGCATCAGCACCCTCTACCCCAAATGCTACGACGACTACACCCCGCAAGAAGAAGTTGTGGATTATTTCCAGAAAACCGTAGACCTGTTCAAGGGGCTGGATAGCTACAAGTTCTTGAAAAGCGAGGGCATCGTGCCGAGCGCGAATAAGACGTATACGGCTGTTGAGATCCAGGAGGCATTGGGGAAGCATAGGGGCGGTGTGAATGCGACGATTGGGTGCTACGAGGGGGGGCTTGAGCAAATTTTCTACAATTTCAATGTGGCTGGGAGTGTGCAAGATGGGATTTACGTGCCGGTGCAGCCGCCAGGTGAGTGAAGCGACAAGCTCTTTTTTGTGGTTGTTGTCATCACTGACACTCAGGATAGCGGGAGCCTCATTCTGTCCTGAGGTCGGTATCAAGTATTTGCCAAAGAAAATGTCTAGCGAGGCTCCTACAACGGGGCCTTATTAGATGGCATTGTATATAGCACAGACTGCCTAAGTGTATGTTTGATGCCCCACCGCGTCAGACGAATCTTGCACACACTGATTGTTCTACTGAGTGAACCATCATGGGATTTCTCATCAGCCTCTCCAGTTTTGCTAGTATCTTCTCACAAGCTTGGTTCGTTGATTGCTATCTCGGTCCTCCGTTTAGTAGCATTCTATGCTCGGCTGTATCTGAACTCACACGACTCAATTTTCAAATAAGGGTTCCTCGGTAATGACTGACACTGAATAAGATCTCATGCGCCTAACTGTGGCCATTACTTCTAGAGAACCGCGTCGCAACGTGTAAGGCCCAAACATCTTATCTCAACTCGTAGATTTGGAGGGAAGAAGAGGATCGGGGCCTTTTCCCTCATCAGACGGCATGAAGACGGAAAAGGAAGGCACGAAGGCCGAGGCATGCAATATGGCGATGTGCACCTCGTTCGGTACATCTGCTGTGGATGGGGTTGATTACGAGGATAAGAAAAGAGAACATTCCTCACCGTGGACTCTACGCACGTTTTCCAAGGAAGCAAAACGAAAGTCCCGCTCCGTTTCCCTTGCGCCGTTCTATTCCTCGATTTTATCCTGAAATAACCCATCCCATCATATCCCGGCTCACTTGCTCTTACCGAAGACAAGACCGGCCACTTTTGATGTTTGCTTTCTCGAATCAATTCCGAACCGGCATACCCCCAGCCGTAACCACGACTATGAGATATCCTTTACAAAGCCTCGTGGATGCACAATCGCCACAGAAAGGTCACGGATCTAATTGATCAGATCTACGGCACTCCCTCCACTCTCCCCAAAAACCCCACCACTCTCCTCAAAAACTCCTCCCTCCCATATCCCCCCTCAGCCATCGTATGCCCTACGCCCTTTAGCACCCCACTCCCCTCATCTACCCTCCCACCCCCCTCCCTCACAGCCCTCACCCACCTCCCCACCAACGCGTCTTTATCCACATACCCAGGCACATACTCATCAGCGCCCCCATACAGGATACAAATCGGCACGCCCGTCGCGCCCACCTTGCCGAATGAGCTTGCTAACCGCGCATCGCTCAGGTCGGAGCTGAACATGTCGTCCTCGCCCTCGTGCTGCGGGCCAGGCGATGCGAGCGACAGCCAGCGGCGCGCGCAAAGGGGAACGGCGGGGAGGGCTTTCGCGGAGAGCTCAGGGGGAAGCACGTCTTCGCCACGGCCAGCGCGGACGAACTCTAGAGCGAGCGCGTTCAGGCGGTCGTAGTCCTCCTGCGCGAAGGACATGAGCATGGCCTCGCGATCGCTGACACAACCCTGCAGTATCACGCCATTGATGCGTGGGCGATGGTGAGCGAGAGAGCTGGGGGAGAGGAGGTAGTGCATGACATCCTGCGCGCCGGTGGAATGACCCAGCAATACTATTTTCGCGCCGGGTCGCAGCTCCTGGAAGTATTTTACACATGCTGCGATCTCTTTGACGTCTTTGTCCAGACTACTAGTGCCCCATCCTGTGCCAGAGGAGGAGAGGAGCGGGGAGACGAGAGTCCAGAAGGGGGGAAGCGCGTGGTGGAGATGGGAGGTGTAGGCGACGGTTAGAAGGGTGTCGTAGAGACCGCCGATAAGGAGTAGGATATTCGGCGGTTCTTGAGTGGGGTTTGGAATGTCGGAGGGCAGAGGGTGGGGGGAGTGGGCGAACGCGACGAGGTGGGGAGTCTAGTTGGGTGGGGTTAGATGGGGGTTTGGTGAGGAGGTTAGATTTTGGGGGGGATGGACGTAGCGGTGAAGGATACCAGGGACGGCGAGGGGAGTCATCATTGTGAGTTTGATAAGTTGTTTTGGGACGGTTGTCGCCAGGCTAAGAGATGTCAGGGATATGAAGAGGTTTGAATGTTTAAAGATAGCGTGGTGCGGGGGCGGGGCGGGGGCGGGGCGAGCTTAGTGGCCGTTTGCGCAAAGAAGACCACACGTGGGCTTAGCCTGATCTGATCTGATATGATTAGGGTTTGATGATGAAGCGAAATACAAATTCTTCGCCACAGATCAAACGGTTATCTAAACACTCTTTCGTTAAGAAAGCTACTTTTCTCAAAGCCGTATCTACCTATTCGTAGCAGCTTAATGCAAAGCCATGATTCCGCTCTCGGCTAGACTAGCAATAACATATCCCTCTAGAAAATGCATCCATCAATGATTCAGTGAAAAAAGCTTACAGATCCACCAGCCAGCTCAGCAAGCAAGCAATCATGGAAAACAAGGAGACAGATCGAAGGTCAGAAATTAGACGGCGACATGATACCGCCTGGATGTTGGAAGGGCTGCCTCGCTCCACCAAACACGGGCATAGCGCCTCCTGGAATGGGGCTGCCGATGTCACCTGGGACGCCGCCTCGCATGCTCACTGATGTATTTCGGCCGGCTTCAAAGCGGATAAAGTCACCGGTTTGCTCGCGAGTAACCGTGAAAGAGCCACCGCCGTTCTGAGAGTTGCCTTCGGTATCGCAGATATCCATCATCTCTCTGAGCGCTATTAGTCCTTCATTTGCCGGCTTCATGAGCTCAATTTGACGTAAGACCACTTCGGCGCTATGGAAACCGTTTTTGCTGGTTGCTGGAGGATTGGCGCTGACTTTGTTGCACGCTTGACAAATCAAATGCCGGATCGTGACAGCTCGTGAGGCGTTTTGACGGTTCATTGCTACATTACCAAAAGCGCCGTTGGACCATTGAGGGCCCGAATTGTTGGACCAAGAGGGAGGACCTGACATGGGTGGGGCACCAAAAGGCATGGGAGGCATGCCCCAAGTGTTTCCATTTCCGCCTTGTGAACCACGAGGAAAATTCTCTATCTTCGTGGCTAAAAATGGATGTTAGCAGAAGTGTAGACAATGAGGAGCGGATGACTTACTTCCAATAGGATCGGGAAACATAGGCGACGTGCCAAATCCATGTCGAGGTCCACCAGGTGCCATGCTACCGCGCCGTGAGTCAGCAACATTGTTTGACAATGGGACATCAGTGTCATCGAGTAGTGCGCTGCTTCCAAGATGATTGCTCAGGTCCTCAACGTCAGCATTTGTGGAATGGTTATTTCCGCCTTGTTGATGAGGAGCTACACTTGAAGGACGTTGGATAGGAGTTGGACGAGCTATTGGTTGTGTCTGTGGAGGCATAGTAGTGTTCTCAAAGGCTGATCTATCAAAAGATGCAGAGGACTGTCTCGAGTGCGAATGAGATGGCATCGTATCACGAGGTAAACCGTGGCCTACGTTAGGAGCGCTGCCGATTGGGACAGGTCCACCGGGCGCTTGCGTCGCCGGCAGATTCATTCCTTGCCCAGGCGGCATTGGCCTCCCCCCGCTAACCCCAGGAGGAAATGGCATTCCATTCTGGGGCATGAAATTCCGGAATGGAGCACCACCATGATGTGACTGATGTGCGAACATAGTAGCTTCATGCATTGACGCTCGTTGTGTCATGGGCGGCATCATGGGACCAAAATTCCCAGAATACCCATTCCCAGCCATGGCTGGCATACACTGAAAGCCAGGAGGCTGACTGAATATGCCCGGCGGAACACCAATTGGAGTAAGTGTCGGGTTTGGCGGAGGATGCTGCATAGATGGTTGGCTGGCCGCTTTCCCGGGCGCAGAAGTTATGCCATTTTGCGGCTGAGACGATTGACTAGGTGAAGTAGTCGAGCTGCCCGAAGGGGGTTGTGAGGTCTTAGGAGAGGAGCTATGTGAGCCCTGTATTGAGCCTGGAATTGAACCCTGAACAGACGGTTGACGTGGTCGCACCGGCGTAGGTGCTTTCGGTATGGCCGGCGTTGCAATTGACAGATGGGGGGAAGCGTGACTGCTTGTCGTTTGCGGGTGGAGATTCGAAGTTGTAGGCAGGGCGGATAGTGGAATAGGCGGCTTTGGCGAAGAGGTTTTAGGCACAGCTTGAGCAGACAGTTTGAGGGGGTGTTCGTCTTTCTTGCTTCTGTCTTTCATCTCCTTTTCAGCTTTTGCCTTGGTCTCTCGCTCCTTCTTGTCTGCTGCTTCCCGCTCCTTCTTCTCCCTAGCCTCCTTCTCCTTTGCTTCTCGTTCTTCCCGCTCCATTTTCTTCTGCTCTTCCCGCTTCTTCTTTTCCCGCTCCTTTGCCTCACGTTGCTTACGTTCTAGCTCCGCTTGCTGTTCCCTGGCTTCCTGTAAACGTTTCAGTTTTTCCGCTTCCTTCCGTTGCTTCTCGTCCTCCTGAGCTTTCTTCTCCGCTTCTCTCTTTCTCCGTTGCTCCTCTTTCTTCAGGCGCTGCTCTTCCAGCTTGCTTTCCTCAGCCGCTTGAGCTGCAGCTTCCTCAGCGGCCTTTTCTGCTTCTCGTTTGGACTTTTCTTCATCCTTGAGCTGTTTCTGTTGGCGTTTCTTGTCCTTCTTCTTTTGGGCTTCCTTGGCTTTTTTGGCTTCCCGCTGTGTGTCACGAAGATCTTCCTCCTCTAATTCTTCGATCAGCTTCTGCTGTCGCTCCGCTGCCACCTTTTCACGATAAGCCGTAAGAACTCTCTGTTCAAACATTCGCGCAGCGAATATTTGAAACATTCTACGCCCTTCTTCCATGCGTTGTTCCTCCGTCATGGTTTCCTAGCAAACATCAGCATAACGCCGATATGGGTGTGAAATATAAAAAGTACCATCTCGTCCTCTTCGTAGTCCTCCTCTTCATCTTGGCTATCATACTCCTCGTCATCTTCATCATCATAACCATCGTCGTCTATAGGTGGACCATGATTATGAGGTTGCATTGACGCGTGCCCTAGCCCAGCAGCAGCGTACTGTGCTTCTTCTTCTCGTTGCATTCGACGCTCCGCCAGTTGCTCCATCATTTCAATGAATTTCTTGCCATCGTTCTTTAATAAATCATCTGCAACGGTTAGAATGCCCCCTGTAGATGATCAGCACCTCGGAAGCAACAGATGAGGAGATGTATCTCGGCGCACCTTGGACCGTAAGACTGTTCCCGAAATTGAAGAAATCAGCCGCCGGACCCATTGGCTCCTCCGGTTCCTCTTCACTCAGCTCATCGTCATCTTCATCGCTGTAGTCCTCATCATCTCCTTGTTCCTCGTCATCTTCTGCCACTTCTTGAACTCGGCCTCTTGACGGACGATGGAGTAATGGAGGACTTCGTTTAGGTGGTAACCGAGCCATTGGATGGGTATACATTCTTGGTGGAGGTATGATCGGTGTACCATCCTCTAGACTGATCTGCTGGTGATTGGCATACTGCTCCAGCTCCTCATAGTATGCGTCGTATAGTACTTCTAGCTCTTCCTCAATGGCTGTACGCTTACGCCCACAAACAGTACAACTACAAGAATGCTTCTGCTGCTCCTTCATTTTTTTCAGTACCGCCTCTTTCTCAACCTTGACCAAAGACCGTCTATCCTCTTCTCCCAGCGACAACCAGAATTCTTTAATTCTCTCACGTTCCTCCGCCGTGGAAGTATTCCAGATGCGGTCTTTTGATATGTGATGCGCTGATCGAAGTGCGGCAGTTGAGAGTGGAGGAGGAGGTGGGGGTGGGGGTTGTAATTTAGCAGGTGGCAGACTGGGGTTAAGAGGGTAATTCGACTGGTACTCATGCTGGGCCGAGGAATTTGATCTGGAATTTTTCTTTTTCTTCGACTTCCTATCAGTCTCGGGTGGATGGCCGTTCGTGATAGGACCGTTGGCTGGTGGTTGACTAGTATATCGATTGTGATAAAGCCGGCCCTCATCGTCTGTGTAGTAGAGATCCCCCCCTTCCCCTGGCTCGTACTGGTCTGGATCATCGTATTCGGATGCTCCATAATCGTAACCATTTGCCTGTACCTGAGCTTGTGCTGCAGATATTCCATGCGGGGGTTCTGGATGCGTGCTACCACCATTTCCAGCAAAAGCTTGAGCCGACTTTGACCCTGGCGGCTGGGCTTGTTCTGCGGCTAAGCGTGCGGCCTGCTTTTCTCGCCTCTTCTGTTTTTTTCTGTTCACACCAGAAGCAGTACCATCTACAGCATTTGGACCGGGATTATTGGCCACAGGCCGGCTAATCACCGGTTGTAGATTCTGAGCTACAGGAGCCATACTTGGTAAGAATGAGGTCGTCTTTGGGTTTGTTGTCGGTAAAGGGTTTGCAGGGTTTGTCTGAGCGTTGGTGCCTTTTGTTTTCAGGACTCCATTATCTGGAAATGCCTTTGAAGGTGCCCGCTTTAACGGATTATTCGGTCCCGAGGCATGAGAAGTTGGCTTTGGAGGCATTCCAACCAAGGCCTATCTAAACAAAATGTTGAAACCTCCGTGACATGTAAAAACAACCAAGATCTCCCTCCGGCTATGTGTTGTTGTGGAGATTGTTTGGAGACGGGTGGTGGTGGAAAGGCCCCTCCACTAATCCTTGGGATATGGAAAGAGATTCCGCGAGTCTGGGGAACCAGCAAGCTGAGGCACGTATGAGCGGGATAGAGGGACTTGGATTCTCAGTTTTTTTCAGATCCGGATGGCCTTCAGGTAGAGTACTGTAGAGTAGCAGAGGTTCGGTGTTCGTAGTTCGACGTAAGGTCTCAGTGAACGTAACCACTAGCGGTCCTCTCCGTACGCCAGGTACAACGTCGTGCATAAACCAACAAGCGGCGTCAAATACCTCCAATCGCAATAAGCCTGTATCCGAATGTCAAGCTACATATCTACTTCGCTACGTCAGTACCATACAGCTTCTCGGTCTTGGGTGGCGAACGATTAATTCCAATCGGCGATCCCTATCGTCAACTGGGAGAGCGGGGAACGAGCATCGCGGCCTCGCCTTTGTGTTACCGTGAACGACAGCTCAGCCCCTGACGGTTCACCGCTGGCAGAAGTGACGCATTGCCGATACAAGAGCAGAGAACGAGCCATCTGCTCCGACTGCTTCCATCCAATTGTTCTCATCTCTATCAGGACCTTGGTATCTTCTTTCTGGCTGTGGTTCTGAGGAGCGCGGAGTCAGTGCGGGCCTACGATGGCACAACAAAACGGGCAGAATGTTATGCGAAGGTATGTGGATCACGGGCGACGGGCTTTGTCCATAGTGCTGCTTTCCAATGGGGATATCGAGCAAGCCGGCTTAGACAAGCCGCGAATGTGTCCGGACACTTCCAGCTACACCGGGGCAAGCCCTCTTTACAGACGCCGCGTCGTTTCCAAGTGTCTCTCGCATCTTAATAAGGAGATTCGCTGTCATGAATCCGGGTCACTACTGAGACAAGCCGAAGTTCTCCAAACAGACGGTTCCTAACGGAACTTCACGACTCTAAAAAGCTTGGTCCTAGGTTCTAAGTCTGGAGGCTGACTCTACTGTGCGAAAAATAGAAAGCTTGTCATAATTGGCGACGGTGCTTGCGGCAAGACAAGTCTCCTCAGCGTCTTTACACTAGGTTATTTCCCAACAGTAAGCATAGCCAGTCATACAACGTTAGTTATGTTCAAGCTAACATCGAACAGCATTATGTATGTAGACCTTTCCTGGCACGATTCCCTGGATTGGACCGCTTTAGATACTGGAGATCTTGCTGATTTGAAGCTGTCCGCCTTCAGGTACCAACAGTTTTCGAAAACTACGTAACAGATTGCAGAGTCGACGGCAAGTCTGTACAACTGGCATTATGGGACACGGCAGGCCAGGAAGACTATGAAAGATTGCGGCCATTGGCATACTCAAAAGCACATGTTATCTTGATCGGCTTCTCTATCGACACCCCAGATTCACTAGATAATGTTAAGCACAAGGTGAACATGAATTGATCTTACTTCTAAGCTGCATTTATCTGACTGGTTTCTAGTGGGTTGAAGAAGCCAATGAACGCTGCCCCAATGTACCGATAATACTTGTCGGACTGAAGAAAGATCTCCGAGAAGACCCTGTCGCTGTAGAAGAAATGCGGAAGAAATCGCTACACTTTACGACAGAACAAGAGGGACATAATGCTGGCCGCGAAATTGGAGCGCGAAAATACCTAGAATGCTCATCCCTGACCGGCGAAGGCGTAGATGACGTTTTCGAAGCAGCCACACGAGCTGCTCTGCTCACATTCGAGAAGGGTGAAGGAGGAGGGTGCTGTGTTATTCTATGAAGCGGTTTTATGGATACGATCATGGATACTGCTGTCTATACTCGGTGTTTAGGGCTGGGCTGTGTTTTGGACGGTCTTTTACCGGAGCTTTCGATAACCTATGCGTTTGCTCAGCATTTTCCGGTGTTAGTGGCTCTGCATATTTGCTCTATGGCGGATGTTGTGAAGCTCGAGTGGTGGTGGTTAGCGTGAAAAGCTATAGATGGGGTAATTTTGGATCCCACTTGTTACATATTGAACAAGTTTTGTCCACATATGCTCAGTTCTGCCTATGCTGCAGAAGGTGTACCCCAAGGAAATTTATAAAATGGGAAGCGGCTGTAGGAAAGTCTATGCCGGGACTACCGTCGGGCGGTGGGCATAAAGTCCTCCTTCAGCCATCATGTATATCACCAGGAACGTAGCGAAACCCACTCGCAAAAATGATAGCCTTAATAGTGTCGAGGATTTGGTTAGAGATTCTGTAAGACCTCCAATGGTACAGAGAGCCACCTGTACGATAATCGTACAGAAGAACATAGATGAATTGACAATGCCGCCTTCTAGTTTGGACCTCCAGTCTCCCAACATCCACATATAGCCACATTCTGCCCGTCATCCTCGCATACGATTCCCCAGCCTCTCTCCGCTCCCATCACCTAGTCCACCCCTCATCCCAACCCGCTCTCCCCGGCCCCTCCGTCTGCCCCCTCGCATACTCCGGCGGCACCCCACCATTCCCAAAAAACCCCCCTTCCATTTTCACTCCTCCGAAAATCCCCTTCCTTGACGTAGCTTGCCGATACAGTCTCCCTCCATCGTCCACACCCAACCTTAACTCCTCACAAGCTGCTCGCATAGCATTGTACTGTCTTTCGAGCTCCAACTCTCGCTTTTGATTATCTTTGAAACGTTGGAGTTGGTAGGCGCGGTGGATAGTCCAGTGACGGAGAGAGCGGAGGCGGGAGAAGCGCAGGGGCCGGGGTGTTAGAGGGTGGTATAGATGGTAGCGGATCAGTGCTATTAGGTCAGGGTATTAGTTTTGCGTATAGGATTAAAGGGGGGGATGGGTAGGGAGGGGAGATGGACTTATTCGTCTGTCGCCTCTGGGTTGCTTGTGGTCTTTGCGTCCGTGGGCGATGGGAGTTGTGCTGAAGGCGTGGGTCTGTGAGAGGATGGATGGGTAAATTGTCGTTGAGGAGTGGTGTAACGATGGCAGGGGGAAGAACGGTAGAGAGTGGTTAGGAGGACAGAGAGGGATGTTGAAGACTCTTGCGAGCGGCTGGACAGCTGGTGAGAGCTTCATGATCGAAATGGTCGCCAGATGAAGTGACACCAAAGATTGTTCTGTTGGGGTTGAAGTTCCATAACTCACCTTAGCGTGCTTCGGTGTTGCGAGATTTTCATATCGAGATATCGAGGATTCGAGGTAACCATCAACTTAGAACTACATCAAGTACTGAGACACTGCGAGAGAGCTAGGGTGTAATGCATAGCTCAAGCCAGCCGTCCAAGGTCCAAGAGACTCGACAAGATCAGATGTGTCCGAACTTGGAGATTTTCTTCATCGACTTCAGCAGATGTCTACCCAGCTTCGTAATATGTTTTCTACGATATGGCACACTTGCCTTTTCATGGCTTATCTTACCAAGGGGGGTGCAAACTCCTGAATCTTGATTCCTCCTTTGACATGACAACTCATCCGTTCTCATGCAGTAAGTGTCTATCATAGATTCGCCTGTAATCCATCTCTTAATGAGCTTGTTGACACAATGCTATGAACGCGGCAGTTCCATTTACTGTAATATCACATTCTACTTTTTTGTCTTAATCACTTCACTGCTCTTGGTAAAGTCAAGATCCTACGCCTGATTTTTGTTTCCTTCAACTCTCACTTGACTTATGTTTATTTCAACAGCCTCTAAACGCACACTACTCTTTAGTCCTGGTCCTGAGGGTTTCGACGAATTTTAATGCTTCAACGCCTAGCTCAGCCTACTGGCCTTCTCTACTCTAACCACCGCAGCCTTCATGTCTTCTACGACTACGTTGCATAGTGGTTTGTATGCTCACTGCCATAAAGACACCACGAACGTTTGCACTGGCTGCAACTGGACTCCCGACACCCTAGAAGAAGAAGCTTCGAAAACGTACTATTGCAGCAGCGCTTGCCAGAAAGGCGACTGGGCTAATCACAAAGCAGCCTGCAAAGCGATTCAAGAGTGCAGGTCAATATACCGTGCCGGGTTCACAATTCAAACGCTGTTCTACAAGTTTCGAGAAAGGCTCTTTGATCAGCACATATTAATAGTTGAGAGGAAAGGTGATATCATGTACCTCCAGGAAGGATATTACACGTCTTTACTCTTACCCTTTCCCACCAATCTCTTTGCAGATGAAGAAGAGAGAAATGCGGTCTTGGCATGGCTACGTTGTGATGAAACCGTTGGTTACATGCACGAAGTCAAGACAATGCTCAAAGGTACGTGTAGGCCGAGATTTCTGATTGAGAACAAGATTTCAGGCTTTCTTCCATCTCAACACTCAAACTGATACGGACTAGGTATCTACTCCAATATCATAGAGGTGGTCTTATAACCGAAGAACAAGCGGCGTCACTTGATCAAGATCGACGTCTTTGGCACAGAACATAGTGATGATTAGCCCCATGTGGTTCTGTTAGTTACGCTTAGGTGCGATAAACCATATGCTCTGGACCTTTCTAGCGCTCAATACGGCCATTACGAGCCTATCATGCCATGGGATCTGTACGTGAACACAAGGGTAGAGTTGATGCTGGAGTTTTGGAAGTTTGGTGAATGGCGAAGCCATATGCGGTTCGATCCCATTGTGGATGAAGAAACTTTTGTTGGCGGTGTTGTGTGGATTAATAGAAAGGCTACTTTGGTATTGAATGCGGCTTTAGAAAACTGGGAAAAAGGGAAGGAAACGTTACCTTTGAATACTATGGTCAAACTGTCAGAGGACGCATTCCGTCAGAGAAGATCGGAATTCATCAGATCCATCGAATAGTGCTTGCCGACACAAAAGAAGATGGCTGAATGGTACAAGTATGTGCCGGAAGACGAGGAAATACTTGAGATGACCAAAGCAGGCCATGAAAGTCTGTCGAAGACCTAGCTTGGGGCTCGTAGCTGGTCAACTTGGGAATTGGCTGGGAAGTCAGCCAACTCTGACTCTCCCTAACTGGGAAGTTCTCAACATCACGAGTGCTTTGAATTGTCAAACTTGCTCTGACGAAGAAGGGCTTTAATCCAGTCCTGTTGCCTCTTGATCGATGGGGTCAAGGAAGTCCACAGTGCTGGTCTGTTCTCATTTTAAATCGGCTATCTCACAATTTCTCTTTTACGCCAAATGACTGAGGGCGAATTAGGCAACGGCTTTTAGAGGCAAAACGGCTGCTGACAATGTTATCGCCTCATTGCAATCTGTAGAGTCCCAAGCTTAGGAATCAATCCTATCGATCTTATCCAACAAATGCCAGAGAAAAACACTCACGCATAACAATACATAATACGATACGGCGTTATCTCGTTGAGGGGTGTCTGATTGAGTAGCACTGGCGTACAGGGTGGATGCGATGTTGTTATTCCTAAAGGACTATTGCGTACGTTTCATTTTGGGAAAGAGTACCTTCGATTGGCGGAATCGCTGATATGGACAGGTCCACGTATGGATGAATGGATACATTGAGGCTAAGTTGTGTGGAGTTTTATTCACATAGCTGCCGTTCCCACTTATTCATATCCACGCAATAATATCACATCATTCCCCAAACCTGATCTCAAAAGTACTGGCTGTCAGATCCACATCAACCTTACAGCTCACGTTCTACAACATCTCCCTCGATCACACACACGCGCAAAGCTCACCGGTAAAGAATGGCTTCTTCCGAGGATTCTGATTCCTTGACAAGCTTTGGGGAACAGCCATGGGCGAAGCAATGTATTTTGTGCCTGGACGGGGGTGGAACACGAGGCTTCTCCTCGCAGTTAACTCTTCAGGCACTCATGAAAGAGGTAAGGAAGTTTGAGCGGGCCGCGAATCCAAGCGCAGTCTCGGGCACTTTCTCTTCGCTAGTTGACGAAGCGCCTCACTCTACCAAAGAGGTGCATGACATTCCATATAGAGAGGAGGAAGAAGAAGAAGAAGTGGAGGAGAGGCTCGACTACAGACCATGCCACTACTTTGACTACATTGCGGGGACAAGTACAGGAGGCCTAATTGCGATTTTGCTCGGGCGGTTGAGGATGGATGTTGATTTGGCGTTGGAGACCTACAAAGACTTATGCCGCAATATCTTTGGGAAGACCTCGTCTCGAATTGTTAGTTTTTGGGGGAACACTAAAGATACTACGAGAAGTGTGGCAATGGATCGAAAATTCCAAAGTCTGCCTCGTGCCCAACCAAGCCCAGACGAAGAGAACAGCCGATTCAAGTCAGATGCGTTTAGGTGTAGGACCGTCGTTTGCTCCATCAAGAGCGGTCCAAGAAAGCATTCGTAAACACCATATCTCTTTCGCTCGTACAGTCTTTCTAGCAGATCATTTGTTCCCCTCGAAAGAAACCCTGACGATATCAATTCTTTTGAGATCTGGCAGGTCGCTCTTGCGACTGCTGCCGCTCCGTCTTATTTTAAGCCAATCAAACTCCTTGATACAGAGTACTCTGATGCATCATTGTCAACCAACAATCCCAGTTTGGAGATGGTTATGCAGCGCATATTCAAAGAAACGGAAAACCTCGACGACGGCAGAAGTCGGAGAAGCCAGTCTTAATGTCAAGATAATCGGTCTGATGGGACAGTGACATTGGAGAGAACAGTCAGCAATGCCCATAAGAAAGAATGAACTCTTGCGAAGGCCGGTCCTAGTCATGATCATGTGCGTCGTCAGGATTCCTGGCCGCTTGGGGTACCTTTTACGCAGAGGACCGAAAGCCTCGCCACTTTCATGTCTGCCTCACGCAAGCACTGGGCTATATACACGAATCTGATGCATCGTTATAAAAATACTAAGTCGGAGAATATCCTTATTGACTCGTCTGGTTCCGTTGTCTTGACGGCTTTTGGCGTTTCGCGGGCGGTTTTATAAGTAAGCTGCTCCCCTTCACTGCGATGAATGGCAATCTATATGAAGTTGTGCATCTCTAGAAGTATGCAAAGTACAAAAGTGCCCAGAGATGACGCGTCTGATGTGTTTCTCTCGGATGCGTGCTTCTTCTAACAACGACGTTGCTGCTGGGTAGGGACTTCGAGGTTTGATCTCGACACTACAACATCGATTAATCGCTCCGTAATAGATGACATGCTATTACAATCGTGATAGAGTCTATCCATGGGTTGAATATGTCAGGCCGCCGTTTGGATCTAAGCGTAATAAAGAGTCAGATCTCATAGCGAGACGGTCAAGAGTCAACATTCCACGCCTGGTGGGGATCAGCGGGTAGTTGGTGTGCTTGAAAGCATTCGTTTCAAGCCCGACGAACAGCCTCATGTACGGCCAAAGACACAATGATTGTGGGAACACTTTGCACCTATCGGCACACATCAATGTAGAGATTGTGATCCCCAGCGCCCAAATGCCAGAAAACAGACATCCTGAACAGAGGGAACGTGACAGCCATTTTCTTCCCGTGGCCTCAGATCTAACGAGCTCTATCTACCGCAGATTGTCCTCATCGGACTGAAGTCGACAAGATTGGACCAATAGGCTCTTACGACAATGAATTCGAGGCCATCTGAGCCGAGATTCAGCTCTTCAAGCTCGTCCAGCCCTTCAGACAATTCGGACATTCAAGGACAGACAGTGATATCACCAAGGCCATTGCTACCACACCCACGCCTTGGTGAGAACCGTAAGACAAAGTCCGAAGAGTCGGCGATTAAAGTCTGGCTTCTCCAAAAAGATGTCAGTAAGCCGAAGATGCACAAACTATAGTGACAGCGGTGAGTGACTCAGCTCTCAGAGCCCCAATTCGCCAAACCCCAGCTAAGCAGCATTCGACAGACCTCTATGAATGATGGCCAAGACATCGCAACTGCTGATCACGATAAGATCACCCCAGAAAGACCGATCATTGTTTACAAAATTACGGAGGAGGTACTAGAGAGTATTTCAGTCAACCCATCTTGCCGTGAAAGGTCTGTTCACGTTCGCTCGAGACTTGACTATTGTGACCTAGCGCAGACCAACTAATTGGTAGAGACTATTTCACGTGGCTCTGCCAAAATCCGATCGGCGGGTCGATACCGGAGAGAAAGGCCTCCCCATTGCTAGGGTAGATCTGGGTTCCATGGGCTGGATGGTCAAACCGCGCAGAATGCGAGGCGAACTCACCCTTATCTATGTGCTATACCCTACTGGTGAGCCCTTAGCCGAACCAGCGCGCTTGCACGATGGTCGTGAATGATTCCATTTTCTCCTTACAACTTTTGGGAGATAGAATTCTCGAGCTGGAAGTATGGTCTTTTCTACGCCATCTAGAAACATCAACTTGGAGCAATGTGCTTTTTGTTAGCAGCGATTTTTACGTTTCCAGTCGCATAGCTAGAATGGCCGTCAGTGCGAGTATCCTACGGCGTCTATAGAGCTCCCTTGCTCTTTTGGGAAAGACTGGTCTCTTAACAAGGATAAACAAAGTATCAGAAAGGGAAAGAGAAAAGAAAAAAGATAGAAAGGCTACCACCTAATTCTCGCGATTGACTCGTTGTTCTTTCTTAGAACAGAACATACGCCTACAGTGGCATGGAGCTCATGGCAGTCATCTTCGTCATTGCGACCTTCGAGCTAAAGCCGGATTTGACTCACGCGCCACATCAGCCGTTTCAAGGTACCTAACCTAAGGTAGGTATGGTCAACTTCTGACAGGTCAGATCTAGGGAAGCGAAGCACTAAACCCGGTAGTCGGACCGACGAAAAAGGACATGATTGGTTCAAAGCAGAATTAGGGTTTGACCAGCCGTTGACCAAATCCCTGACCCTGGACGGTTACCCCGCAATCCCCGCCTCTGACGCACCACTCCGTTGATAGCAATCTGGAGAGCAATCTGGATCATATAATTATCATTTCCTCTGTTCTCCCCGTCATGTCCTCTCAACCTCTATGTTGTTGCTTGTCTTCTGTTCATAGATTATTTGCTGGGAATATAGGCCGTTATGGCGCCGTATTTTGGGCTTACTGGAGGTATTGGTTTCCTCGTCGAGATAGAGATTATGATGTTAACCTCTGTAGGATGGCTAACCTTCTGGATCTCAGTGGCATGCAGTACTGATATGACGCTGTTTGGATATGATCAGGGTGTCTTTGGTGGGTTCCCTCTTTCTTGTCATCATGAAGTGATTTCCAAACCTCAATTGGATCTTCTGTGCTTCTCGTTCTGACTTCCCTTATCCATCCGAAAGATATATTGAATTTCTGAGCACTGGCACTAAGTCCTTGTCAGGGGGAGTAATTGTGACACCCGATTTCCTCAAGACATTGAATTTGGAAGGACCTTCACATACCTCCTTGATCGGAACGGTGACCGCCCTCTATGACGTTGGGTACATATCCCTGACCCTCATTATCTAGTATCTACTCGGCCAAGTACGGCCCACTGACAAGAACGGTCCAACAGATGCTTCTTTGGAGCAATCGCGGCCTTTTCTGTTGGCGAACGGTTAGGAAGGAAGAAGTCGATCCTTGTTGGCACCACTGTTATGAGCATTGGTGCTATTCTTCAGATAACAGCCTATTCGGTTCCTCAAATGATTGTTGGCCGAATTGTAGCTGGGCTTGGGAATGGCTTGAATACGGCGACAGCTCCTGTTTGGCAGTCGGAAACCTCAAAGGCGGCTTGGAGAGGTACGTTCCATCGAATACGAGGCCATTGATCTCATCCATCGCACCCCTTTTTCATAACTGGCTCTTAAAGCCCGTACTGACATGAATCACAGGTAAATTGGTCGTCATCGAGATGATCTTGAACATCGCAGGCTTCTCCCTATCGAATTGGTAACCATTAAACCCCCATAAAAGAGTTCCGAAAAGAAAAGAAGCTAAAACCCTCCCAGGGTAACCTACGGCTTCTCTTTCGTCAACGGCCCCGTATCCTGGCGCCTCCCCCTCGCCTTCCAATTCATCTTCATCTTCGTCCTCTTCGCCACCGTCCCATGGCTCCCCGAATCCCCTCGCTGGCTCATCTCCCACGGCCACATTGAACAAGCCGAAGCCATCATCGCCGACCTCGAAGCCAAAGACCTCGACGACGCCTGGGTCATCACCGAGTCCAAGGAAATCCAGTGGGCCGCCGCCTATGAGCGCGAGCACGGTGTCAGCTGGTGGGATCTACTGCGCGGCCGCACCGGCACCGCGGGCACGTGCACAGTCCGAAGACTGGTACTTGGAGCAGGCACGCAGGCGATGCAGCAGCTGGCGGGCATTAATGTAACGTCGTACTACCTGCCCACGGTGCTGATCCAATCCGTTGGGCTGGACGAGAAGCTCGCAAGGCTGCTCGCAGCCTGCAACTCCGTCTCCTATCTCCTCTTCAGCCTCATCGGCATCCCCAACGTCGAGAAATGGGGTCGCAGGAAGCTGATGATGTACGCGGCCGCCGGCCAGGCGTTCTGCTACCTCTGCATCACCATCCTCCTACGCTACAACGAGCTGCCGGGCTATGCCGCCAGCAAGCAAGTCGCCTCCGCGTCCGTGGCGTTTTTCTTCCTCTACTATATTTTCTTCGGTATCGGATGGCAGGGCGTACCCTGGCTTTACCCGACGGAGATCAATTCGATTAATATGCGGACGAAGGGTGCTGCGTTGGGTACGGCCTCGAATTGGGCGTTTAATTTCATGGGTATTTCCCCTTTGCGAAGACGAGGGAAGTGGGAACCAGCAGGGCTAATTCTTCTTCTTCCGCGCATCAAGTTGTCGAAATCACACCCATCGGCATCCAGACCCTGCAATGGAAATTCTACATCATCTGGACCCTCTTCAACGCCGCCTTTGTCCCCATCGTCTACCTCTTTTACCCCGTACGTCTCCCTCTCCATTCTCCATTCTCCATCCTCCCCTTTTTCCCTAACCCCTCTACCCCATACCCACTAACGCACAACCCCAGGAAACCTCCTCCCGCACCCTCGAAGACATCGACCGCCTCTTCCGCACCCACCCCTCCCTCCTCGTCTGCAAGGACCCCGACGCCATTTCCTCGACGCGGCCGCTAGCCTACGCCGAACACTACACGCAAGAGACGAGGCGGAATAGCTCGGCTGTGGGGGGCAATACGGGGGCGGTGAGGGAGAGGTTGAGGGGGTTGGGGTTGGAGAAGGAGAAGGAGGGGGAAGGGGAGGGGTGGGGGCATGTGGAGGGGGTTTGAGGAGGTGGATGGGGCTGCAGCGCCGGGGGAAAAGGGTGGAGAGATACGTTTCGAATAGGCGATTATGAGGTTATTCAAGATCACCACGCTTTGTTCTCTCGTCGAGATCACCTAGTGCGTATCCCGCCCCCCCATCTTTCATGACATTCATACATCCTCATTCCTCATGACTGCCAACCTGTGCGCTCTGGCCGCCCCCAGTCCCTCCCAATGGTATGAACATGCTTCAAAATGCATTACGCTGACGAGTTAAAGTTGCCTGCTATATTAACGGCTCGCAATCAAGATCCACGATGCGAACCCGCCGTAACCCCATTCTGGACACTTGCCCCCCCCCAACAAAACGCCCGATACGCAATATACGACATTACCGATACGAAGTGGTTGTGTTCGACGAGTTCGAGCTCAGCGGCGCGCACGCACTCGGCAGATCCCCCGTATTCTTAAAGCTGTCCGCGACGCTGCCGACCGCGACGTCGAACTTGGTGTTGAGGCTCTGAGTCGGATCTAAACCGTAGGTGGCGACGTAAAGGTGGTAAGGGCCTAGGGTGGATTGTTTGGTCATGGGTACTGATGTCGTTTGCAGGCCTGGAACGACGAGACCGGCTCTGGGGATTCGAAGGGTTAGGGTTAGGTTTACTGGAGTGGCGGACAGCGTGTCGCGGACCTGGAGACTTGTTTAGTAAAGTGGAAGGGGGAAGGTGGCCTTTGGTGGCCGAATATCTAGAGCACTCACCGCAGCCACGACTGTTAGATTCTGCTTCTCGTTTAAGAATTGGGCCGGGAGCAAGCAGCTTTGAGGAGTCTGCAGCATGATTGAATCTTGGACAGGAAATCCGACTCCGTTGTTATCGTGCATCTCCGTCGCTCCACCTACGAGGGTTACGAGCACGTTGAAGGCCGAGATGGAAGTTTTGGAGTGCAAGGAAGAGGAGAATGAGTAGAACTGTTGGATTGTTAGCAAGGAAATAGCTAAGGTGTTGTTTGATCGTCAACACGATGTTCAGGGATGTACTCACCGTAAAGCTGTCATCGAATCCTGCAGCAGTTCCTTTCGGCTGGGTGCTGATGGTACAGCCCCCACAACCTTTGCCACCAGAGCGATCTTTGTACACAAGTTTTACACTGGCGATCTTGGAAGCTGGACGGACGGTGGTCCTGACTCGAATCTCGCCCGCGAACAAGATTTGATTGCCGGCTTTGAGCAAAGTAAGCTGGAGCGCATTTGGCTTGACCTCGTAAGGCACAATCGGATCCGTAAGAACCGTGCCGCTCGGGACTACCTCAATCATCTTCTGCAGCATCGTCTTGCACATGCTCGCGAACGTTACCGGGTCCGCCATGGCTTTTATCGTGACATTCCCATCGCCTGCAAAGACCTTGGCGTCCGAATCCATTCCTGCAGCTTTCGAGGGTCCGACGGTCAGAGGGTCCGTGGAATTACCAGAGACATATTCTGAAGCAATCCTCTCGTCAAAGACGGTTGTCGAATCCATAAGCTTATAGTCGTTAGGCACGGTCCCGGGTGGGACAATCTGAGGGAAGTTGCCAGCGTGCACTCCGCCTACGGTATGTCCACATGCTGTCACTGCAATCATCTCGGTAGTATTGAAGCCAGTCCTGGCAAATTGGTTCTCGAATGTGAACAGCGAATTCTGTGGGAGCGGAACACCGGGAGGGCCTGCTGCCGTTGCATCGATCCTTCCTGTCCTAATGGGCACCGCAGGACCTCCACAAGAGCGCACCGCTGTATAAATGCCCATAGCGATTATATCTGCCATTGACGACCGACTTGACAAATACGGCGCGTATGTCGTCAGTGTCGTGGCGAAAGCGGTACCGATGTTGTCGCCACCAAGCTCAAAAACGAGCGACGCGTCTAAACCACCTTGCCCTAAGAATACGTTGCCGGTAGCCATGTCGTGAAACGCCGTTCGAATCCACTCAGCAGACGCGATGTGTCCATTTCCTTGCGCCGAGAAGGAGCAAGGAGTGACGAAATCTGCGAAGCCTCGCGACTGGTAGCCTGTATTGAGTAGCATGATATCTTCCAGCTCATCCACGGACGAGGGCCAGGTCGGCGCCGTTGTCGCAGCTTCCGCATTTGGCAATACGAAGGCTACGCTCACTATGACCGTCCAAAATTGTCTGATCATCATCACCGGCGATATCAACAAGATACAGGGAGGAAAATGTGAAGCAGAACCAAAACCGCGACGGCTAGACAGGGAGACAACGAGTTGACTTGGGTACGAAGAGTGCAAACTACATTTGTCCACAGATCCTTCTCTGATCGTGACCGAAAGCCTCGAGGTTCAGAACAAGCCATATCGCCGGTAGGATGCCGCGTGAGCTGCCAAGCGGTTGTGGCCATGCCAAGAAGCGAGATGGTTCTAGGTAAAGCTAGGAAAAGGATGCCGTGTGTCTCGTATTCAATCCGAGTCGGTGAGGGCCACGACCAGTCGGCCCCTCTAGTTGCCAAATTAATGTCAACATGAGGCGAGGATGGACGCCTGCATGTTCTGTAAGCTGACCCCCACCTGCCCTGCAGATACCGCCTGATCCCCTTGATTGGGCCAACACACGCCCCAACGCAAAGTAAGTCATCGCCCCCACCATCCCAAGGGCTTGGTACGAACGTGATGATTGACGAACATCTCCAACCCGACATGCGATCCTTTATGCGCTGCCACAATTACCAATCCCACCTTCTGTTTGCTGCACATCTGATCTAGATTACACTCAATACTATCCGAACATCACCCTATCATTTGAGTCTTCTTATGGGTTTGCTCATGCCTCAACCTTGCTGCGCTCATGGTCGGGAAGCGCTGTGATTGTGAAGAAGAATTCGAATTGAATTATTTGAACTCGAAGATCCCGTTTCGGCTGATAGGACGGCCACGAAGAACACATAGGTTGCCAGGTAAATGTGCTTACATCGGTACGAAGCGTTGAGGCTGTGCAGTTGTCCTCTTTTGATTCCTGCAGCGTACCGAACAGGTCGGCTCCCGCGTAGTGAAATACATCGGTGGATCGTTAGGGATCGAAATCCTCGGGACGTTCCGCGAAACTGTAGAACTGCTTGTGCAAGAGCATGCTAGTCAACATCAACGTAAGGGTAGTGTCCGTTGTTACATCCAAAAAACGTCTGATGCGCGTTGCGCATGTAGTGGTATACCTCTAAGTGGAGCATCCGCGGCGGGCCAGGAAGGCGGCATGTTATCCTTCTTTCAACTCACACCACACACTTCGACCTGTACTTGAACACACAGAAACACCCTCTCGCTTTACGTTGTAGAGATTCGAGATTGGCATGTATAGCCAGACAGTGTAGTAGATGACTTCGTTCTCGATGGGGGTGCAAAAGGAAAGAGAGTGAAAAGGAAGAAAATGACAGCATTCAGTACCATAGAATTCGATAATTGAGGAATATTGCACCTTTCCATGCCACACGTTGCGCACTAGATATCCATGAATTTTTCTCGTCCATCGACCAAATATAGTCGATGGAGGGAGATCCCTACTGATGAAGACTCTCAGCCATTGATAGGCAGAATTCATACAGTGACCTTCAATCCTCCTATGTGGTAGCAATGACAATGCTCGCTTGAACTCGCGTGGTCTAGGAACATTGATAAATTGGAAAGGTTTCCATCCACTGGGATCAACTCCTATTCATGGCTGAGGTCCTCCGTCTATTGGGTCTTCGATCCATGAACAAGAGCATTTGATCATAATGATTTTGCAGACAAGCGGAATTCTATTTAGAATATGACCGAAACGCGCTTATAGAATATAGAATAACCAGAATAATGAGAGTAGCGCATGTTTTACATCAGGGGGCGTTTTAGGCCAGGTATGCAAATGTTTTGCCAATCGACTTCCAGCCCCCATCCACATGCCCGGATATACATTCCCTTGAAGTCTTTCGGCGAACATGCTCGCATCTCGCTCTCACTTCAAGGTGATATCAATCGCCATCTTCGCCGTTCTGGTACTGTACGTTGGGTTTCAGTGGCATCACGTTCCAGCATGGCGGTCGTCGATCCCGAACACTTTTGCCGGTGACAAGACCAGTGCTGCGGAAGAGGCTTCGGTGGAAGCTCCTGTGGACGAACCGGTGCAATCTCCGGTTCACGATTACTCCAGCTACAATGACACTGCTCCGGTGCAGGAGGTCTCTGTTCACAACATCAGTGCTCCGGTGGAGGAACACTCTAGCCATAACACCAGCGCTCAGTTGGAGGAAGTCTCTGTCCACAACTCTAGTACTTCGGTAGAGGATGCGCGGGTCGAATTCTGGCGGTCCTTTCAGTCGCTGCTCGCATCCAACAAGCCAGACTGCCCGCCACCGAAACGTCTGGGCTCCTCAGGTGCCATTGGATTCAACCCTACAGATGGACCTGCCCGACCTGATCTACTCGAAATGCCGAACGAAGATCTGGAAAAGATGCGAAACGCGCACTCAGATTTAGTCCAAAGGCTAAATACCGACCCACCAAAGATGGTCTACACCCCCGGTACTCGAGGGATCGTCTCGACAGCAGGTGGCAGCTACCTACCTATACTTGTTATATCCCTACGAATGCTCAGGCGTACAGGCTCAAAGCTGCCGATGGAGGTCTTTTTGGCGGACAAAACAGAATATGAGAGCTACATATGCGAAACAGTTCTCCCAGATCTCAACGCCAAGTGTGTTGTTCTCTCCGACATTCTCGACAAAGTCCCGAAATCAGTCAGTATTACGCATTATCAATACAAGGTCGTTTCGATGCTGTTTTCCTCATTTGAGGAGTTGCTGTTCCTTGATAGCGATGCCTTCCCAATTCACGAACCAATGGAGCTATTTGCAGCGGAGCCCTTTGCTTCACACGGACTGGTACTGTGGCCGGACTACTGGGCATCTACTGCGTCGCCATTATTCTACAATATAACATCTCAGCCGACCCCTTCAACGACGTTACGGCAATCAAGTGAAACTGGTGAGATTCTTATCTCTAAGAAGGGACATCAGCGATCTCTATTACTGGCCACGTACTATAACTACTATGGCCCAGATGTTTACTATGCACTTCTCTCCCAGGGTTCGCCAGGTGAAGGGGACAAAGAGACGTTCTTGGCCGCCGCCAGCGTATTCAATGAAACGGTTTACCAAGTCAGCGAGTCGGTGCGTGCTATTGGCCACTTCAAAGCGGATGGGGATCTGGCAGGTTCTGCAATGGTCCAGTACGATCCTGTGGAGGACTATCGACTCACCCAGCAAGGATTGTGGCGTGTTAAGAACTCGTCAGTTGCGGAACCTCCTGGGCCATTCTTCGTTCATGCAAACTTTCCCAGATTCAACCCGGCAACAATCTTTGCAAAAATTGATGTGATCACAGATGGAAATGGGAAATATCAGCGAGCTTGGACAGATACACAAGAGACAATCAAAACTTTTGGATACGATGTTGAGAGAGGATTTTGGGAGGAGATTACTTGGGTAGCCTGTGAACTAGAGGATAAATTCGCGGACTGGTCTGGGAAGCATGGAATCTGTCAACACGCCAAGGACTATTCGGAAGCCGTTTTTGGTGGGCCTTGAATCGGACTTTTGTATTGTCAGAGATGGACGGAAAGCCACTACGACGCTGGATGATCACTAAAGGGTCCTGGCTACAGAAAGATGCTCTTCCCTACGGCCGGCGCATAACAATTACCAGTCCATTCAGCATTCGCAAAGCAGAATCCCACGGGTGCCGGAATCTGGAATTTAGTGAAGGGCACAAGAAGAAGACACGTCGCTCAATTACACCCTTAGAGTCTTGGGCAAACTGGGATAATGCCCCTATAAGAAGGGTACTCTTCCATCAAGAGCTGGAGCGAGACGGAACCGGTGCTGGTGCCTATATGTGGCCACGTCGCCTAGGCAACTCCAGATTCCGTCATGGCAAAACACATCATTCTGGCTCGATTTTGTTCAGATTATCCATCTAATACCATCAATCTACCGTGAATGCCACCTCCCACAAATTCACCTATGCGACAGTCCACTTGTTCAGCGTCAATCAGGCTTTGCAAAATCTTTGGATTATTAATCTAACAAAACCCGAGGTTCTATCCCTTGTCTCATTTACTCATCTTATATACCTATTGATAGAGATAGTTGTTCTCGACGGTCTTGAGCTTCCTTTTTGGGTATGCGACGATTTGAACTAGGTGAGGATCCGGACTAGAACCCCCGCAGTGAACGGTTAGTCAGGTCCTTAAGACGGCACAGTTTTCCAAGATACCTTGGTCCATCTTGGAGCCCTGTTTACCTACTAGATATCAATTGGAAGATAAACTGTTCAGCATGAAGAGCCTGCTCGCTGCTCTCCTCTTTTCCGTTTGCAGTCATGCCGTGCTTGGCTACACATTGCCGGCTGATAAGCGAGGTTCTGAACAACATCACGTGAGTGACTCGAAGGGAGCTGTCGCGTCGGAGAGCGCAGTATGTAGTCGAATAGGTGTGGATTTGATCAGTGAGGGAGGCAATGCTGCTGATGCAGTAAGCCCATGTTTTTTACTTGGGGTTTGATGGTTATTGACTACGCACTTTTCCCAGCTGGTGGGCACGCTCTTCTGTGTTGGAGTGATTGGTATGTTTTTATGCCGATTCTTCTGTTATCAATCTAAAACATAACGTGAATCTAGGCATGTATCATAGCGGCATCGGTGGTGGTGGCTTTATGATTGTCAGAGGGAGCAATGGCTCCTACGAATTCATCGACTTTCGAGAAACTGCTCCTGCAGCTGCTTTCCAGGACATGTATAACAACAACACCAACCTCTCGCTTTTTGGGGGTCTTGCCAGGTACAAACACTGATCTCCGTCAAATTTTCACTTTTGCTTACACTGCATCCAAGTGGCGTGCCCGGAGAACTCCGTGGTCTCGAGCATTTACACAAGTACTATGGCAAGCTTTCCTGGAATCATATCATGAAGCCTGCGATAAAAGTAGCTCGTAACGGTTTCAAAGTCACTCAAGATCTGATCAATCAAATGAAGTCGGCCACCGCAGGCCAGGACGATTTTCTCGTCAACAATCCGACATGGGCTATCGATTTTGCTCCCAATGGGACCAGAGTTGCTCTGGGCCAAACCATTACTAGGAAGCGGTATGCCGATACTTTAGAGGTGATATCTCAATACGGCCCAGACGCATTCTACACTGGTGCTATTGCAAACGCTACGATCACCGCTCTAAAGTCAGCAGGCGGGACAATGACTTTGGCTGATCTCCGTAATTATACTGTAGCAATCAGAAAGCCTGCACAGATTACATACAGGGCCTTCAAGCTTACCTCATGCAGCGCTCCTTCAAGTGGAGTTGTGGCGATGAGTGCCATGAAGACTGTTGAGGGCTACAAAGATTTTGGGTACGCAAGTACTCTTAATTTGAGTACTCACCGCTTTGATGAAGCAATTAGATTTGGATATGGAGAGGTGAGATTCTAATCCTCTCTTTATTTACCCTTTGGCTAGATCCTCAACTCCTCAACTCGCCAAACTATCAACTTTTGTCTTCCTTTCTTGAGCGACTCGTCGATCTCTCTATTTGCCAAGACTCCTGCCTCTCTTAATTCATTAACAGCCCTAAACTTGTCATATCGTCTACTCTCACTGTCTTTGTCCAAAAATATTTCAGACAAATTGCTGATTCAACTCCTGTTCAGCGAGCCAATCTCGGTGATCCATCTTTCACTCCTGGTCTGGACGAATACCAGACAGAGATGCTTAACGAAACGACAGCGGCCAGAACCCGTAGCAAGATCAACGAATTTCACACTCAAAATGTATCAGCATATGATCCTACTGGCTTGGAAAGTCTGGTAACGTGAGCTACATCCAGGAGAAAGGAGAAGCAGGGATGGTATTTCTTGTGCCGGACTGATTCAGATTTAGACCAGGCACATCCCACGTGGTAGCCGCTGACGCCTCAGGCATGGCCATTTCCGTTACCAGTACGATCAATCTCCTGTTCGGCTCTCAATTAATGATCCCTGAGACTGGCGTTATCATGAACAACGAAATGAACGACTTCTCCATTCCCGGCAGCTCCAACGCATTCGGCTACATCCCATCCCCAGTCAACTATGTTCGCCCAGGGAAGCGGCCTCTCTCATCCATATCCCCCACCATCGTCGAACATCTCCACAACGGAACCCTCTACTTCGTCACCGGCTCCGCAGGCGGATCAAGAATCATCACCGCCGTGCTCCAGAATCTTTGGCATGTCCTAGATCAGAACTATACTTCCGCGGCCGCCCTGGCAAAACCGAGGTTCCACGACCAGCTGGTCCCGAACAGGATCAGCTTCGAGTATACGTACGACAACAGCACGGTGGCATTTATGAAGGCTGAGGGCCACAATGTCACATGGGTTGCCCCGGGGCAGAGCACAGCTCAGTCCTTGAGAAGGCTTTCGAATGGCACTTTTGAGGCGGCGGGAGAGCCGAGGCAGAATGCGAGCGGGGGGTTTGCGGTATAGAGATGGTTCAGGAGCTCGTGCCTGTTCTTCTAGGAAGTGAAAATGGGCTGAATTGATAGAATGAGGGATAAGCTGTGAGGGATTTTAGTCGTGGCTTGCATACATTAGCACATCAACAAGCTGGAGATGGCTCTAAGCTACATACATGATGCTCAGACAGCGACCCTACATAAATGATACTTAGACACCGACCATTCCCCACTCTCCTCGCTCTCTCCTTGTTCTTCTCGTGCCCTGTGGGAAGCCGCTCCATGTACCGCCGGACATCAGGCACCAGTTGCGCACATTGTAATCACCTAATAGAAATTTCGACAAATGCTGCTTCTCAGCCATCGGAACAATATGTAGCCATATGTAATGGAGCTGTAGTTTATACACGAGCACGGTGAAGAGCAAAGTTATTTTTGCCAATACGGAGGTGATGTGATAGGGAAGGGAAAGTGAGACGGTAGCAAACAAAGCCAATATTCAATCACGCCTCGCAGGACTTCTAAACCAGAAGGCTGGGATTCGAAGCGCAGCCTGTTTTCTGTCAAGATGTAGACAACGATTCCTTGTCCATGATCACGTCAGTCTAGGACAACGTCCCGAGTTAGAGACAGTACGCCGCTTCTACATGCGTGACATAGACCAAAGGGTGATGAATCTTCAATATGAATGATGGGAGCAACTGCATGTTACTCCATGGCGAGCTGCTGGTATCCAATGGCAGATGACGAGGTATCAGCTCGACTGAGTGAATGTGGCTTGAGGCTGTGGCGAGCCACTCATGGTGGAGAGATGTTTAGAATGCACATCGCGCTCTTCTGCTTACCTTGAAATGGTGAGTCGAGAACGTAAATGACCGCATAGCGACTTGATTGTTGCAAGGATAGGAAACAGAAGAGAAATTTGCAGACATCTTTGCCGGGTATTAGCGTATGCAGAAAGCTATGGATTCCTTGGCATCGCAATTGTCGCGCCCCCCCTCAAATTTACTATTGAATTCAGACATTCTTGACATTCTCAAACCTTCAACGCTCTTGGAAAAATCAATAGAAAAATCAATCAAACAGGTAAATTTGAAGCTGTTCAAACGTTTCACAGTGCTGACATCCTTTTAGCTATGACAGGTCCACTGGCTCCGGCCCTTCGCTCGAAGATACTACGCCTCCTGCTTTTACATTGGACCCCCCCCGTCATCGCCGAAGAGGTTCACTGTCACCGTAACACCGTTTATACTATGCAAGAGAATCTCTTCATGTATGACTCTCTCTTTAGATCTCAGTTTCGTCCGAAGGACGTCTTCCGAAAGGTCTTTCCAGCAGCTGAAGACTCCCTAATTACATACCTGGAGCAACAGTCATGGGTCATGCAGAAAGAGATGATGTGGTTCCTATGGGAAGAGTGAGGTTTAAACGTGCATCAGTCCACGATATCGAGGATTCTGAAGAAGAGACACTGAAGCAATAAAAAGGGACAGCGTGTGAGCATCAGACAGAACGATGAGCTGCGATTAAACTGGATTGCCGACCTGTTGCAGCTGACGGCTGAACAGCTTGTCTTCGTCGATGAGACTCTGTTCAACGAGACTACGGAGTGACGTCATCAAGCCTATGCACCAGTTGGTGAGCCAGCTCGCTATCAAGCCTCTAGAAAGAGAGGGCATTCCTGAAGCGTTCTTCCGGCGTATACGATCGATGGCTATCTATCCTGTACCGGTATTCGTGAAGGCTGGTTCAACGGCGAGGCTTTCTTTCGATGGCTAGCAGATGAACTGCTACCTCTATGCAGTTTCTTTTCGACCTCGAGTGTAATCATCATGAATAACGCGAGCATTCATTGCAATCGTCGAATAGAAGAACTCATCATTCCAAACGGATTCTCTCTAATTGCTTGAGGGGATGAGTGAATCCTCTAGAGGTAGGTTCTGGCTTCGACGTGACGATGGCATGATGGCTTCGGAGGTCGGGAGGGGGGGGGCTACAAGGATGTTAGCACTGTGAAACGTTTGAACAGCTTCAAATTTACCTGTTTGATTGATTTTTCTATTGATTTTTCCAATAGAGCGTTGAAGGTTTGAGAATGTCAAGAATGTCTGAATTCAATAGTAAATTTGGGGGGGCGCGATGCCAAGGAATCCATAGCTTTCTGCATACGCTAATATCCTGCCCAAGCGCGTTCTAGTTTGGCGATTCTGCGGCCGCCTGTCGACCGTATCTACTCTAGCTACCTTCAACAGTCCTTTCTTTCTGTCGGGCATTGGAGCGGGGTCAAAGACGCAGGAAAGCAGCACGACATTCAGCTGCTGTGGTTGCTGCGTGGTCGTTCATAAAAGCGTACAATAAGCGCTACGATACCCCAGTGGCTGCGCGTATAGCGTAACGCAGATGCGCCCGTCTCACATTATGCCAGATGTCTATCGGTTTGCCGGATAGAAGTCTACGCTATCGAGATATGGCTCGCCAGGAAGAAGAGGAGGTCGGCTTTTTGCCAACTGAATCTGAGGCCAACGAGCACACAGCCAAGGATCGCCGTAGCAGAGGGATTTGTGGCTTTCGTCCACGACACCGGCAAATATTCGGTGCGGTGCTTTGCTTCCTAGTTTTGGGTTTGGCTTTGTTGAGTATACTAACAGCGTAGGTGCTATATCATCTGTTCTAGCAAAATTGCTGACTTTTTATTATCTAGTGTACGAGGAACATCTGTCCTTTACCGTCCTGAAGGTTGTGATAGTGTGGAGAGGGGTTATGATTGCCAGCCAGACATTTCTCACTATTGGGGTCAATACTCCCCGTACTATTCAGTGCCTTCTGATATGTCCCCGGACGTGCCAAATAACTGCAAGGTTACCTTTGCTCAAGTCCTCTCTCGCCACGGTGCTCGAGATCCGACGGCAGCGAAGACAGTTCTCTACAATGGTTTGATTCAGAAGCTCAAGAGCAATGTACAACGTTTCGAGGGAAGCTATAGATTTTTAGCAAGATACAAGTATAATCTAGGAGAGGATCAGTTGACAAGGTTTGGGGAGGATCAGCTGGTAAACTCAGGTATAAAATACTACAATCGCTACAAGGGCCTCACCCGGCATCTCTATCCTTTTGTCAGAGCGTCAGGTCAAGACCGTGTTGTGACGTCCGCGGAGAATTTTACCCAGGGCTATGAACAGGCAGCTTTCGCAGACACCGGTACAAAGATTGACCCAGAAGCGCATAAAATTGTGGTCATTAGCGAGGCACCGGGTTCGAACAATACATTAGACCACGGCCTCTGCAAGGATTTTGAAGATTTACCAGCCTATGAGGGTGGAAAAATCGCCCAGGAGACTTGGCAGGAGATATTCACGCCTCCAATAACCGCCCGCTTAAACGCTGCCCTGCCTGGTGCGAATCTCACGGCCCTCGAAACTATCTTCTTCATGGATCTTTGTCCCTTTGAGACTGTTGCGTCCCCTCTTGGCGAAATCTCCCGGTTTTGTAGTCTCTTTACTCCCGATGAGTGGCGCCAGTACGACTATTATCAGTCTCTGGGGAAGTACTACGGCTATGGCTCTGGCAATCCTCTCGGCCCAACGCAAGGGGTTGGTTTTGCCAACGAACTGATTGCCCGCTTGACAAGCTCTCCAGTTAACGATCATACTTCTGTAAACCATACCTTGGATGACGCCAATGCTACCTTCCCAATTGGAGCCGGGCATCCCCTCTACGCCGACTTCAGCCATGACAACGACATGACTGCCATTTTCAGCGCGCTGGGTTTATATAACACCACTCAACCGCTCCCCAACAAGACAATCGAGACAACAGCCCAGACACATGGCTATTCTGCCAGTTGGACTGTGCCGTTTGCGGCAAGGGCGTACTTTGAGAAGATGACGTGTGTTGGAGAGGAAGAGGAGTTTGTGCGTGTGCTCGTGAATGACAGGGTTTTGCCGCTTGGGACTTGTGGAGGCGATGCTTTGGGGAGGTGTACGTTGAGTCGGTTTGTCGAGAGTTTGAGTTTTGTGAGGAGTGGGGGGAGGTGGGATCAATGTTTTGGGTCATCTTTAATCAGGTTAATACCTACCGTGGGGGCCCGGGTGGACTAGCCAGGCAGTCTTGCGATCGTGATGGTCGTAACTAACTTTCAGTAACAAGAGAAAGGATGAACGCTGGTCTTGAGCGGAGAATACGAGGTGATGATTCCGCGGTAAGGTACTTTGCCCTCTTCAATGCAACCGCTAATTAAACCGCCGCCCAGGAAGATCAAGTCGAGACATCCATACTATCATCCCATTCTCGCCAGCGTCAAAGGTTCAATGCTAAAAAATCCTCTCTACCGCTCAACACGCATATCGCAGCTCATCTCCCAGTAGCCCTGGCCCTCTGCCCCTTTTGAGGATCATAATCCACAACCCTCCTCTTCCTATGATCCTGGGCCAACCGAAATTTCGAATACAACAGCAGCGAATCCTTCAGCACCACAAACAGACACCCACCGACAACGCTCCTCCCGAACTGCGACTGCAAAAGCCCCTGGCGAGCATTACGGTTCCAATAGCTGGGGGGTGTAATCCAGGATTTGGGAAGCGCGAGTTTGAGGAGACCTCCCATGGAGGCGGCGATGGAGGGGAAGAGGAGAGCACCGGTAATGAGATTGGCGAGTTGATAGACGGAGATTACGATGCCGCCTCCATGATGGTGGTGTTCATGATGATTATGCAGAGCTTGGCGGTCGCGGAAGAAATTCTCGAGTTGATCGGCTGGCGGGCGGTTTTCTCCAGGCGCTGCCTGAGGTGCTGCGTTTGGCATGACTTCTTGCTCTTCAACAATCTCGAGCTCGACTCCCAACTCGAAGTTTATCCCTCCCACATCATTTCCCCCCTGATCTACCACGTTCTCCCCACCGGCGCCTTCCCCATCCTCGCCCGCACGTGGCTGCACCTCTTTAATCCACGCCTGCTCCCTCTTTTTCACCACCCTCTTGTAGAACTCGTAATATACCCCCCTCACATATGGCAAACACGCCACCATCATCGCCGCACTCGGCGGCCACAAACTCCTCGCATTCCTGGTGGGAGGCCTCGCCATGAAATAGAATAGCGGCAGAACCGGGAAAAGACTATCCGCAATGCTCGTCCTGCTGAGCACCAGCGTCATAGGAATCAACTGCAAACTCAACCACCACCCACCCCCTATCCGCCTTCCCGTGTCAATACCAAATAGGCGATCCGCATCCTGCCTCCCAAAAACCGTATACACGCTACTGAACCCATGCACCAGACTCACCATGATCACTCCCCCCGCAGCCCCAATCCCCACAATTGGCGTCAGCGCCAGCTCCCAAGCCCGCTGCGCAGCGCGCAATCCCCGCACCACATACGAATCCGGCCGCGCAATCTTGATGACTGCTTTGCACTGCGGGCACTGGATGGGCCCCGGGGCGTGCGAGGAGGATTCCTGCGAGGCGACCCAGTCGAGCAGGCAGGCTTCGTGGGCGGTTAGGGCGCAGGGGCAGGGGGAGGTCCAGCGGGAGGAGGTGGGGGAATCTTCGGTGGAGTCGGCGAAGCAGATCCAGCATTTGAGGGGGTCTGAGTCGGTGGGGGCGCGAGCGGGGGGTGGAGGGCGAGTTTGTTGTTGTGAGGTGGCGGGTGAGGCTGAGATTGGGGGCGTGGAGCAGGGGGTGTTGAGGAGGAGGGTTTGGGAGTCTTCGATGGAAGTCGTGGAGTGCGGGAGGCTGGGGCGGCGGATTTGAGGGGAGGAGGGTGAGGTGGGTGTGGGTGGTGATGGGGCGCGGTTGTGGGAGGACTGGGAGGGCTGTGAAGGTTGTGATGCCATGGTAGCAGCGGAGGATGATGACCGCTGGCGGATATCCCAAGATCTATGATGAGCTTCACGAATGTGTTTTGAGAAAAGCTGGTGCCGAAGTGAACTTGTTTGATGGCAGAACAGTTAAACAATCACGCGGTCGAAGCCAAAGTGATGATGCTGACACGAAGGGTTAAGCGCAGCATCGCCAGAGCCTCGGAGTGTTCGGCTATTAGCGTGTGCAGAAAGCTATGGATTCCTTGGCATCGCAATTGTCGCGCCCCCCCCCCAAATTTACTATTGAATCCAGACATTCTTGATATTCTCGCTACCACCAAGCCTTTGTTAAAGAAATCAATCAAATAGTAAATATGAAGCTGGTCAAACGTTTCACAGTGCTGACATCCTTGTAGCCCCCCTCCGACCCCCGAAGCCATCATGCCGTCGTCACGCCGAAGTCAGAACCTACCTCTAGAGGATCCACTCATCCCCTCAAGCATCTCATCAAGATCGAAGAAACCTTCTGGCAAAGCCAAAGCAGACGCTGCTCGCAAAGCCAAGGCTGACGCCGCTGCTAGCAGGCGCTGCTGCCAAAGCCAATTGCCCCCGCAATTTCAAGGGACATATCATTGATAATTTCAAAGCAGCGAAGAAAGCACGCGAGGCTCACGCCGTTGAGCTTCAGCGGCAGTTCAGTTTAATCGCAGCTCATCGTTCTGTCTAATGCCGACACGCTGTCCCCTCTTTTCACTTCAGTGTCTCTTTTTCAGGATCCTGAATATCGTGGACCTATGAACATGTATACCTCACTCCTTCCATAGGAATCACACCATCTCTTTCTGCATGGCCCATGACTGTTGCTTCAGGTATGTAATTAGGGAGTCTTCAGCGGCTGGAAAGACCTTTCGAGAGGCGCTCTTCGGACGAAATTGAGGTCTAAAGGAAGAGTCATACATGAAGAGATTCTCTTGCATAGTATAAACGGTGTTGCGATGACAGTGAACCTCTTCGGCGATGACGGGAGGGCTCCAATGTAAAAGCAGGAGGCGTAGTATCTTCGAGCGAAGGGCCGGAGCCAGTGGAACCTGTCATAGCTAGCTACACAGAAGATCAGTAGTTGTCTAGTTGAAACGTTTGACCAGCTTCATATTTACTATTTGATTGATTTCTTTAACAAAGGCTTGGTGGTAGCGAGAATATCAAGAATGTCTGGATTCAATAGTAAATTTGGGGGGGGGGCGCGACAATTGCGATGCCAAGGAATCCATAGAACTAGCTTTCTGCACACGCTAATATCAAACCCTAGCGCTTTCACGAAATTATTGGCTATGAACTACACGCATTTGCAGACTGCTGTGGCCCGTTCGGTAGGTAGATGATGGTAGCCGCTGATAAAAATAAGTGAACTGCAAAGAGTTTTGAGCACAACTTCGATGTCATTGCCATGGCTGATCCAACTCCTACGAGAAAGTCTGGAAGACAGCGTGTGCCAAACAGGAGATACTCAGTTGATCCCTTGGAGGGATTGGAAGTTCGCAATCAGGTCGAGGAAAGGGACGCAGAACCGTCGCAGCTAATTGAAAACAACTCAGACGATGCAGATTTCTCGGCTGAACAAGCAGCAGCAGCTGCCGAGGTGGAGGTTGATGAGGAAAATGAGTTAATAGCAGATGACGCGTCTGAATACTCCGCAGTTGGAAGCCCAGGTGAGGAACCACAGGATGCTACATCAAATGCTAGCCCGGTAGGGAGTGAAAAGGAAGGAGAAGCTCCTGGGCGCAGAGCTTCCGGCGTTGCCAGCTACGTTCGATCAGATTGGAAAAAAAAGCATCCAGACTCAAGCTTGCATTCAAGAGGCATGACCGAAGGGAAATCTTTTGAAGCTAAAGAAACGTATCTAAAAACCCTCTACGGTACAGGTGTAGAGGATTTGGTGAATATTACACGATCTAGGGATCAATGGGTTGGTGAGGTTTCTTTGCCGAGAAGAAGCAGTGACGATGGTAAGAAAGGGATGCGCCGTTTCTTTTCTCATACCAAGGATAAACGGGAGATGGAAGCTACGGTAGGTTGGGATTGGTATTACAAGGGAGGTAAGGGTTTGTTTGCCACGAGGCAAAAGATGCGGTCCATGAGTGATTCTGAGGGTAAAGAGTATATACACAAACCTACAAAAAGCATTCATAGTGTTCTCTTGGGCTCTTACGGCAAGCAGAAAATATTTCATTTATCACAATCGGAGTATCTTGAATTGGGAGAAGCGTGGAAGGCTGCGACCGCTGACGACAGTGAAAAGGTTCAGGATGAGCGTCAGAGCCGCAAAGGAGGAAGAGCAGGCTGGATGTTGAATGTGGGTACAAGTGTACGATGTCTGGACTGGGCTTCAAACCATGATGGAGATGCACAATATCTAGCTATCGCCACATCTGAAGCGAAAACTGCTGCAAAAAAAGAACTTCATACGGTATCTCCAGCATTTACGCCCTCACCGCCTTCTCCAACCTGCATTCAGATATGGGCCTTTGCTTCCTGTACCGAGCCAGGTCAGGAGGGTCTCATTGAATCAAGAACAAAACCTCGACTTCGCGTGGTTATTTGCACTGAATGGGGTCCCCTCAAACAGTTAAAATGGTGTCCAATGCCTCGGAAGCCGAGGAATGGAGAGCCAAAAGGGATAATCTCGATTGGGTTACTAGCCAGTGTTTGGGGCGATGGTTGTGTAAGGGTTTTGGATGTCCAAATGGACAAAGATAGCAATGTAGATGCCAGCTACGGTACGCAGAATATGATCAGCTGAAATTCAATCTTACTAAGATAACATATGTATTAGCCAAGTACGACGAAGCCTCTTTCACAGCTCGACCTTCCAACACCCTATGCACCTCCCTGACTTGGCTCTCTGCTACTGATATTGCCGTCGGCTGCGCAAACGGTTACGTCTCCATCTACGACATCTCCGGTCTGCGTCCCACGCCAAACCCATGGTTCCATATGCTCCTCCACCAGACCTACATCATAGCCCTTGTTTCCGCCTACCCATCTTTCCCGCACTTGCTTGCTACCTCTTCCATGGATGGCTACCTCCGCCTCACCGATCTCCGCTCACCGCAGACAGACTTTGTACTCTCCAGCCGCGCTCGTGTCCCTCCTTCTACCCTCGTCTACTCCGATCCCGTTTTCTGCATCTTTTCTTCGGAGGAAAATGAGCAATTGCGCGCTTATCCTCTACGCCGTTTCTTCTCCAGCCTTACTTTCGCTCGTCTGCCCGGTGTGACTCTTGCTCTCTCCACGGGCCACTTTCATCCCACAGTGATAGCCGGCTGTGCTGATGGAAGTCTTGTGGCTGTTAATCCGATGCGTAGAGTGCTCTTCAGGAGAGAGCAGCAGTACCAGCAGACCGTCTTTCGGCATGAATGGACCAGGAGCTCAGGGGGACTAAGTAGGATCACGGAGGGATACAAGGTCGAGACGACAAACGTGACCATTGCGACGAAGATGAAGTCAGATGGGATGTTCGTGACAGTTCATGAGGAGGAGAGTGCGGTTACTCAGGCGTGTTGGAACCCGAACTTGGGATGTGGAGGCTGGGTGGCGGTGGGGATGGGGAGTGGATTGGTCAGGGTAGAGGATTTGGCAATCTGAAAGGAGTGGACCAGTTCCAATTTACGACAGGGGAAAACCAGACTGATGTGGATTTTGGGATCATGGACCAATTGCTGGACCGTTAACGACGTCGAGAGCAAACGTGCTCTCAGGGAATCTGAGAGTCAATAAATCTATCGTCAAGTACGGACTGATGGCTATTCGTCCCATGCTTCCAAATCGTGGGATATTCAACTCTAGCACAGCCTGTTCCTCTTTCAAAGCAATTATTGTCCCAATACGCCGCCAGACTTCTCGCCAATGTGCTGATAATGAAAAGAGGGTCGTTCATGTACAACCAAGGGTTCCTGCTCTAGGCCTGCGCGCTATATCAATCAAGCCCCCCTGTCCAGTGAATAGTGGTCTTCGTACGTCATGTAAGAGAGTAAGAAACAGAAACTTTAACAGAAACGAGGTCAAATCAGCAAATTCCCGACTGTTTGGTGGAGCACTAAGAAGTGTCGAAAATCAGTAGACAAGAACCGATATGTAGCCAGGCACGCCAAACTAACTGTCAGACTGAGTGGCAGCTTGATGTGGAAACTCGAAATGACGCGTTCCTGTTTCCAAATCTCGTTATCACGCTGGTGAATCCGAGTCAATACTCGTACTATCGTACGAGAACAATGAGTCGATTTGTTCAGACGGACATCCCCAGCGACATCGGTTGTTATTCACTGGACCTTCTGTGCCACCTGGTGGAGCAGCAGACGGACATCCGCAGACGCACTCTAATCTAATTGACCTAGTTCACAAACACCTACCACAGTACGTCGAGCCAAAATCACTGAATCGCTTAGAATGTTGTCGAGCACAGTCCACACATCTCTGCCAGTCCAAGTAAAGGAATCACCCTATGCGACCCCCATTGCCTTAAAAAAAAACACAAATCTCTTCTCGGGCGATGTCGAAACTCCGACCACCAGATCCTCACGATTGCCTTTGTGAAAAGCGTTCGTCCTTGGCGAACCAATCCAACGCGAAACCCCAACCTAAAGGATATCTCACCAACTTATCTGCAGATCCCCTTTTGGTAAACCGCACACATTTCATTCATGATGGATGCAGCGCTGGATATCAGTGCCCAGGAGCTCAATTCTGACAGTCTGGACATCTTCGGCTGGACTAAAAGCCGAGCCGACATGTTCTGTCTTTTGCTCAACATCGTGGCAACGTTAGTGGGCTACTGTAACAAAAAGAGAGTCGGGGTGGCTTGGTCGCTAGGCGGATACGAAGGATCTGCTCAAGTTTGGATATCTGTAGAATATCGCAGCTTACATACAGTATTTCCATCATCAATGCCTCATCTTTTCCTTTGTACTTATCAAGCAATTAGCCTTCACTCCCAACGCACGACCTAGTCTGTCCCTCCCTTATGCACAGCAGAAAAAGCAAATATAATACCCTCAAAATGCCACCGATAGCGAATTCGACCAACTTTTTGATCATGAAAACACTTTTTGCAACCCATCCAGACGCCGTGCGCAGGAAATTCTGTACAGATTACCTTCCAAAATATGGATAATGCGACCTAAGGAAAGGAAGTCATGGTTGGATCAGTGACCGGATCGTTTCTTCATCAGAGTTCTTCGCTCCTTCTCTTTGGCTGGAATATCCTGTTAGTATCAATTTATAAAAGCGAATTAGCCAGAAAACAACTTACCTTCATCATAAACCAAAAACTCATGCAACGCCTTGCCCGCCGGCACCATGGGCAATACCGGTACTTTCTTATCCGTCACGACCTCTAAAAGCGCTGGGCCGTCAGTGTCAAGCAACCACCTAAGACTTGACTCCACATCTTTTGGCGCGATACACCTTTGGGCCTGAACCCCCATCGCCTCGGCCAACTTGATGAAATCGGGGTTCTTCTGATGCGTATGCGCGAACCTGTCTTCGTAGAACAGAGACTGCCACTGCGTCACCATTCCCTGCTCCTCATTGTTTAAAATGATGATTTTGACGCCAATGTTAAATTGGGCCGCAGTGCTGAGTTCTGTGAGTGTCATGTTGAACGAGGCGTCGCCGTCAATATCAACGACGAGGGCGTCTGGACGAGCCACTTTGGCGCCGATGGCGGCGGGGAGGCCGTAGCCCATTGTTCCTAAGCCGCCGGAGGTGATCATTGTACGGGGGTGGCGCCATCGGAAGTGCTGGGCGGCCCACATCTGGTGCTGGCCGACGCCAGTGGTGATGATGGTCTGGTCTTTCATGTCTTGGGTCATGATGCTGAGTTTTTCAACAACGGTTTGGGGTTTGATGAGGCCGTCTTCGGTTTCTCTTTCGTATAAGCCCAAGGGAAACCGTTGTTTCCAGTCTGTGATTTGGGAAAACCATTCTGGACGGGATGTCTTCATTTCAATGTGGGGAAGGAGAAGAGCGAGATTAGCGGCTACGTCTCCTTCGACGGCTTCGGTGGCTTGGACGACTTTGTTGATGTTTTTGGGCATGATCTCAAAGTGGACGATGCCACCTCGTTTCTCAGCTGCTGCGGCTTTTGCTTGCGGAGCGAATTTGGCAATGCTACCTGTGACACGATCGTCGAAGCGGGCACCGAGGGCGATGACGAGGTCGGCTTCTTGCATGGCCAGGTTTGCGTAGGCTGAGCCGTGCATACCGAGCATGTGAAGAGATTTATCGTCAAGCTCGTCGAAACCACCGAGGCCTTGGAGGGTTGTTGTTACAGGTATCGAGGCTTTTTCTGCTATTTCTTTGAGGAGTAGAGGACCTTCTGGTAGGGCAATTAGACCTTGACCGGCATATATGACGGGTTTTTTCGCAATGTTGATTAGATTGGCCACACGTCTGAGTGCACCGTCAAGTTGCCTCTTATTTTGATCTCGGGCTGCAAGAGTGGCTGCGCTGGTGTGTGTCGGAAGAGTGCTGGCCATTGGAATTGGAGTTCTTAGGATCGCGGCCTGTACATCCTTTGGCAAGTCGACCAATACGGGTCCTGGTCGTCCACTCTGAGCTATTTCAAAGGCCTCTTTTATCCGCTTTGGTAGTTCCGCAACATTTTTGACCATTACATTCCACTTCGTGCATGCCCTTGATATGCCCAACATATCCGCCTCTTGAAACGCATCCGTACCAATGGCACTTGTGACAACCTGGCCGCAGAATACAACGAGCGGGGTACCATCTGAGAGAGCGTCCTGCATTGGTGTGATGACGTTGGTTGCTCCCGGCCCAGACGTTACGAGGACCACCCCTGGCTTGCCGGAAGCTCGAGCATATCCCTCCGCCATGTGACCTGCTCCTTGTTCATGTCTCGGAAGGATGAAATCGAAGTGTTTTGAATTGTAGATGGCATCGAATACGGGTAGAATAGCACCGCCAGGGTAGCCGACTGTAAATATCATTAGATCCCTGGAGCATTTCCGAAGATATATCGGGCACATACAAACATGTTTGACCCCCTGCCGTAGCATCATCTCATGGAAAATCTCCCCGCCACTAAGCCCCACGAAACTGGAATCATAGCCACGTTACTCAACGCACTTCTGAGAATTGAAACCTGCATAGAGCCACTCACGATTCGTCCATCTCTGGTTTTTGGACATTTTGGAGAGGATGTACATTATTCCGTCTTGTGTCTTGATTGAACGCTGGGCTGGGAACCGCTCTTGTCTGACTGCGATTGGAGGTCAACGAAGAGGCTAGTCGCGTGAGATATCAAGCACATACGAAGCCGGTTGGGCAGCAGTACTTTGCCCTCTCCTAACGATTTCCCTTTGTTGTTTCAAGGGCAAGATATGCCCAGGATTGCGGTGGGGCGAAATAGCCGCTGCTCGCGTGCTTGAAGAAAAGTGAGGACATTGTGCGAGGGAATACTGCTGGCACCGCTTGAGGGCGCAAAATGAATTTCGTGCTGGCTGTGTCCGCAACATGATGTTCGATCTCCAAAGAGTATGAGTCAGGGCTTGTTGTGAAGATGAGAGAAATCTCAATTGGCGAGTATTCCGATATCGGCTACGAATAAAGTTGCCGCTAGGGTAGAGTAGGTCTAGCGTTTGTCTCTAGTGGATCGCGGGGAATCTTACACGGAGTTACACCAGCATTACGGTATTCTACAGTATTCTATTCAGGCTACGTTGTACTTTTGCCAGAATATTGAAAACTTGGATATGATATCTCTTCTATTCTCCATACTTGACTGTTCAATCTTCAGCAAGTCTGTACTATGTTAGGTTGACTGCTGTGTACTTCGGACTGAACAATCAAATAGAGTTATTGCCCGCATGACCCGACATTCTGGCTAGTTACATTGTGACAGGTTGCACAAGCCTTAATTATATCTCCAGACGTCTCTCTTCTCTGTACACGTTAGCTTTTCTACCATCAAACTTCCTAATTTGCACATTCCTATCTGACTGGGTCTTTTAATATCAAGATGGCTGGTGGTACGATGCATGAACCTGTCCCGGTCGTACGGGACCTCAATGTGGTCTACGCACCAGGAGATCTTCAATTTCAAAAGAAAAGATGGGGAAACCTTACCCGCCGCTTCTCTGAGATATATAATGGCAGCTCTCCGCAATTTGTTGCCCGCAGTCCGGGCCGAGTCAACCTCATTGGCGAGCATATCGATTACTCACTATATGAGGTTCTGCCAATGGCAATTGCGGCAGACGTCCTCATTGCCGTACGGGTTTCATCTGAATCAAAGATTGATATTGCCAATGTGGACTCGTCAAAATTTAAGCCAATGAGCTTTTCAATACCGAGCACCGGTGAGGTGGAGATAGATGCATCAACTCACGAATGGACAAATTATTTCAAATCTGGCTTCAAGGGCGCTGTAGAGTTGCTCTATCGAAAAGATTCCAAGCCCTCTCTTTGTGGCATGCAAATCCTTGTTGACGGGACTGTTCCTGCTGGCGGTGGTCTATCGAGTAGTGCAGCTTTCGTATGTGCTAGTGCTCTTGCTGTTCTTCGCGCAAATGGTCGGGAACATGTCATCAAGAGTGAATTGGTAGAGCAGGCGATCGTTTCAGAACGTTCCGTCGGTGTTAATTCTGGAGGGATGGACCAATCAGCTTCTGTTTTCTCCATCCAGGGTGATGCAGTCAGCGTATCGTTTTCACCAAACCTCCATGCTGAAGCCATAGCTTTTCCAAAGACTGATCCCCCGATTACTTTCATGATTTCTCAAAGCTTCGTTGCTGCTGATAAGCATGTCACTGGTCCGGAACGCTACAATCTCCGTGTCGTCGAATGTACCCTGGCAGCAGAAGTAATGGCGGCAGTCTTAGGTTTGAAGTTGGAAGATGATCATGGGCCTTTGGGTCGAAGTCTTCGAGGTTTTCAAAATACTTGTTATAATGGAGTGAAACCAATGGTCGGCTCAGATATTTCACCAAAGCAGCGACTTGAAAACATGCTTGCACTCGTCACGAAACTGCTCAGTAAAACCGAAGGCTACACTCGCCAAGATATTGCTTCTGCTCTGTCCATGTCGATACCAAAATTAGAAGAAACCTTTATGACCAAGTTCCCAGTCAGGACAACATATTTCCAGCTTTACAAACGCGCCCAGCACGTCTTCTCCGAGGCTCTCAGGGTTATAGCGTTTAAGGAGCTTCTGCAATCGCCGCCCTCCGCAGACCTTCTTCCAAAACTCGGGGCTCTTATGAACGAGACTCAAGCTTCCTGTCGCGATAATTACGATTGCAGTTGTCCTGAGCTAGACGAGCTATGTCAGATTGCCAGGGAAGCAGGAGCACATGGAAGTCGGTTGACGGGAGCTGGATGGGGAGGGTGCACTGTACATTTGGTACCAAGGGAGAAGGTAGAAAATGTCAAGAAAGCATGGGAAGACAAGTATTATGCAGTCAAGTTCCCTGAAATGCCAAAAGAAAAGCTGAGGGAGTTGGCGGCCGTGGTTGTGAGTGAGCCAGGACATGGATCCATGGTGTAAGCGGAATCCCTTGATTAGAAGACTCATCGGCTGATAATGATTGCAGTATTGACATGTCATAATCTATGGTAGGCCTGTAGTGGAACAGCAAGGGTTAGATTATCCATAGACCAGCATGAATCAGCCCTTGGAGCGTGCCAAGGGTGCTTGTACATAGATGTTTCGCATGAATAATTTGAGATTTGAGAGAGGAAGTAATTGCTGCTCAGCCTACATATAGCTGCCTTTTTCAAACTAACCAAGGTGACATTGAATTTTGACCAGAAAACGGAAACCGTTGCGTTTGACGCGTCTCGAGGCGCTTGTCACGTACCTCAACCACACTTCTTTATGTAGCTCTGTCGCAGTGCAAAGCTCTCGCAATTCCTTCAACTCACATTGACTTGCGCGGCACGCTGGTAGGTTGCTCAACCTAGTTTCAGAAGTGCGCAAATGTAACTAAACCGCAGTCGGGTCTCTCCAACAACCACCTCGAGCGCAACAATGTCAACAGGTATGTACCAGATTGTCCAAGTTTGAGTACATAACTAAGTCCCAATATAGAAGTTGTCGCGTCAAGATGGCCTCCACGCTCTCCACATGAAGCCCTTCTCAGCTCTCCAAGCGGGCGACATCGACTGCGCCAATATCAAGATCGAACATCTCCATCGCCTTCCCCCCTCAAGAGATCGGCTGCGAAGCCTAATTTACGCCAAAGTGCCGTTGACGACGATGATGAGGACGAAGAAATGCTGCGATTGCGCCTGGAAACTCTGCAAGCGCAACTGAAGCTGAGGAAGCTGCAGCAAAAGAAAGCAAAAGCTACAGCCGGTTCAGACATTGATGACCGGTCTTTGGAGGACACAAGGACCATGAGAAGGCCCAGCACGGTCCTCGGAATCAGGGAACAAGCTCAGTCTGTTAGAGAGATGGCCAGACCCAAGTCTTTGGTGGGTGTTCAGATTCCAGTGTCTCCACAGCGGAAGCGCGTGGTCCCAGAAGAAGCCAGATCACCCGGGAGAGTGCTTTTGGGTATAGACAAGGGTCTCAAGGGGAGAAATGTCTCACTTCGCAGGCCGCCGAATGCACCGGTCCCAGCCAACGATGACCCTTTTCAGGATAAACCACATCCTGGAAAAGCTTTAGAGAGGGGCTTTCGGAACTCCAGTGCCCCGAACAATACAGATAGGCCAAAATCGTTCAGTGAGAAAATGGCAGAGATGCGACAGCAGGCCAGGGAGCAAAACGACAAGGCTAAGAGAGCTCGAAAGCAGCGGAGTACTGGTTTCGGTATTCCGCAGCAAGAGCTTGATGCTTTCAAGAGCACTGCCGTAACAGAGTCCGACCTTGGTAAACTGAAAGTAAATGCGAACCCTGGAGGGCATGGGGGGTATTCCAGGGATGATGTCCTCAATGCCATTAATAAACCAGCTGGCGGTCTTGTCCATAGAAGCAACACGGTCTCTGGAGTACGCAATACGCGGCGGCAAAACATCTCTGCATTTTCCTCTACCAAATCCAAAACTCGCCCCGAACCCTCAGAACCCTCGCCAACCGCGCCCAGTTCCACACGCTCACAAACACCGCCATTCAATACACCACTTCCAGACTCTCGTCCCAGTAGTCCAACAGAAAATTTTCTCTTCGAATCTTACTCCTCTCTTCATCTCTCTAAGCGTATCCTCCCGCACGACCTCCTAACCCGTACACTCTCTGAGAAATCGATTACACTTCTTCCAAACCTATTGGCAACCGTCAAATCACCAGACTACTCCCTTCCCGAATCCCTCGAAAATGACTACGTAGTCTTTGGTATTATCGCTTCCAAATCTCAGCCTCTGACGCACAAAGATCCGAGGAAATCTACTGCTGCGGAATCAACTTCAATGGCGGAAGCCGCAGAAAGCGAGGCCAACACAAAAGGGAAATACATGGTTTTGACCCTCACTGACCTTAAATGGTCACTTGATCTCTACCTCTTCACTACAGCTTACACTAGATTCTGGAAACTCACCCCAGGCACTATCATTGCTATACTCAATCCCTCAATCATGCCTCCCCCCCCTGGAAAAGCGGACACCGGTCGTTTCAGCCTCGTGCTTAATTCCAGCGATGACACGGTCCTTGAAATAGGCACAAGCCGTGACTTGAGCTGGTGTAAGAGCGTTCGCAAAGATGGTAAGCCTTGCGGTAGTTGGGTCGATAAGCGCCATACGGAATTCTGCGAATGGCATGTGGATCGGGTGGTCGAGAAGGTGAGGCGAGGACGAATGGAAGTTAATGGCATGAGCGCACCTTTTGGGCCTGGAGGGAAGAGAACGGGCTTTTGGAGTGGGAAGGGTGGGAAGAAGAAGGATGATGGTTTGGTGAAGGAAGGGGCGCAGTATGATCGCTCGAGTGGTTCGACATTCTTTGTTGGCCCGTCGAGGAGTGCGGCTAGTTTGTTGGATGTGGAGGGCTTGGAGCGGGGAGGCAGCAAGGAGGAGAGAGTAAGAAAGAGGCTGGCAGAGAGAGAGCGAGAAAAGGATATTGCGAGGAAGTTGGGCGAGGGCGGGAATGGCATGGGAGGCGAGTACTTGCGATTAAGGCATGGCGGTTCTGGGCCCGTTCAGGTTGAAGGGCAGGTAGAGGCTGTAGATGCTGGGGGTTTGGGGTTGTTGGGGAATAAAGCCAGGGATGTGCATTTGAGCCCGATTAAGAAGCGGAAGGCGATGGCGATGGGGGAGAGTGTGAGGAAGAAAACGAGGTTTGTGACTGAGAGGGGGATTAAAGAGGCTGGGAGGGAGAGTTTTGGGGTGGGTAGGCCGGATGATGATGATCTGGATATTGTGTAGGGGGTAGGTCTGGTTGAGTAACCTTAGGATGAACTTGGTTCTCTTCTTGCGGCCCGACGGCACTTCTCACCTCACCTTGCCTATATTATATTCATTCTGTCTGGATATATTCTTTCCGCATTCATACACCCTCTGCGCCTCTTTTTATACCATTCATCCTTCTTATCTGCGCTCTTTTCATCCACACCCATTGTTCCCACATTTATCCTTATCCAGATCTATTGCCCCCGCACTCATACCACCCTCGTGCACCTAATTTTTCTATTCATCCTTCTTATCAGCGCTCTTTTCCATCCACAGCTGTTCGTTCTACATTCATACCACCGCTTTGCTCCCAATTTCCACATTCATCCTCTGTATCGACACTCTTCCCCTTGTGTTCACCCACCCGCGTTCACGGATATTGAATATTTGTTGGGAAATTCATCCGGGGTCGAGGGTCATCCTCGTCTATAAGAACGGCGACTTTCCACCCAGATTTTTCTCCTTTCTTACATATCAGAAGTTTGTATTCCACAACATCTATACAGCCCCTTCTTTGGTCATTGTCTATTGATATGTCTTGCATATGTATACATATGGGATAGCTCTTTTCTTTTATATATTAGTATATTGTATCAAGCTTTTCTTTCGGTACCAGGCGCCTAAAGAGATTCTCAACTACGTACCTTGATGTTCCGAAGATCATCGCCGCCTTCCTCCTCTGACAAGCTCTGTGGAGACAGACACAAGCCTAATGCACGAGAATCACGACGACGACGACCTTCAAGCCCACCGGCCCTCTAAGGAACAAGGAACTTGGTCACAGACAATCCAGCATTCAAGCATGCAATCGAGAAGATCAATGCCGAGTACGGTGAGCATCAAGATAGCTTCAAAGGGTTCTTGGAAACTGCAGAGAACGCCAAGGAAGCTCTCAGACTCTTGTCTGAACGTGTCCATAGACAGGTAGGCAAGTACTGCAAGGCATACGGGCTCAGTTGGCGGCTCTGGCAGCTCTGTTCCAGACTACACCAAAAAGCTATAGCGGAACACGCCGAGGAGTTCCGACGATATACAGGACCTAATGAGCGGTCCAGAGTTCTAAGCGAGGGCCTGATCAAGAGCGTTGACGAGCGAGACGAATCCTCGGAATATCGCAAATTCAATCAGGAATTTCGCAAGAACGGCAGGCGTCTCAGCAAAAAGGCAAGAGAAGTCTCTAAGAATGCTCGGAACGCATTGTCAGATCGCGTCATCAATGAATCTTCCTTTGTTCTGAACAATGCTGGCTGTAAGCCACTTGTTCGTGCGTTCAACCCAGCTGTAATCTACATGGATGAGACTGGCCAAGCGCCCATAGCGGCCATGTGTAGACCTTTGATATACTACCGGTCTCGGAAGGGCTGTTCATGTTCGGAGATCCCAACCAGCTAAAACCCATTGTGATCTCGAATATGGCAAACGAGGCAGCCCACGTCGCCCAACTGTCGCCACCGGAGCGAAAAAACCGGGGGGAGCAAGCCAAGCTCGACCAAGAGAAGGTGACCACAGCAGGCAGTCTCGCTTTCGTCAATCGACTGCAGCAGTAGCAGCAGCACAGCCGAAGCAGGCCTGCCGCGAACCAGAATCTTGGTGACGCGTCGTCATCGAGACAGCCAAAGGACCGCCAAAAAGCAAAGAAAGGTGCTCAAAGGGCTGAAAAGGCATAGAATAAGGCGGAGGGGAAAGTAGCTAAGGATGCAGTCAACGCGGATAAGGTCACGTAGCACATCCTACGCCTAACGCCCTCAAGCGACATTCGGAACCTTTCCCATAGTCTGCACATTCTCGACGAGGTGTGGGGGATAGAGAGCGACTGTGATGGGGTCGGGACGTCGTGGGAGAAGTTTGGGAAGGAAAATCGTGGACACTCGAAGGGTGAGGGCTATGATCAATGAGAGGGTGATGATGGATGAGGTAGTTTATGTGAAGAAGGCCGGGGAATTGTGAAGAAGAGATAAGTTGAAGGAGAAGAAGGAGGGTATCAAAGAGCGAAAGAGGAATGAGTAGGCACTAAAGAAGGCTGTCGATGAGATGTATGTGCTGGCGGAAAAAAAGATGTTTTCACGAAATCACCGCAGCTCAGAGCTTAAGAAAAGGAGCATATAGGCGTTGGGAGCGATGATCGAGCACGTGCATGCGAGCCGCTTCCGTGACCCTGTCCTCGCTGTCGCTGTTCTCCCTGGCCGAATAGGTCGCGACGGCCTTCCGCGTCGTTCTCCGCCTACAGGAAAGCTGTGGATGAAGCGCCGTGCACGACGGGTTCGTCGAGTCTTCCGTCGCTGGGGGGATGTCAATCTTTACGAAGATGAGGTCTTGGGAAGGAGATGAACGAGACGGAGGTACGTTGGACAGTTTGCAGATGGAGGCATGAATTGAGGATGCCGGAGCCGTGTTGTTGAGCACGGGCAAAAAAGCGGCGGTGGAAAGACGCTGAGCGCCCCCTTCGAGAAACCAGCGGCACCGACACAGCAAGATGGAGGACTCGGACTTTTGGGTCACTACTACCTACCACTGAATCCTAACAAGAACCAGTGTGGGATTTGACGATTTATCCATCTGGACACCGCGGCAGCTGCCACTGATAAGGAGGAGTTTAGCTCTAGAAGACTCGATAACAGAAAGGAGCCGAAGCGAAGACAGCACGAGCCCAAGGGCATTAGTTCCTTTGACGCAAGTCGCTAACCCGTCTTAAGTATTCCCTGGTATATACGAGATCATCCCTTCCTCGGCCTACATGTTTGGATCAAATCGACATGCTGCTGGTTTCATACCAGGACTATACACATCTCAATATCTACACGACCGAAATGCCTTTGGAGAACCTAAGAAAATCCAGAAGTTTTCGGAGGAGAAGTTCCCAGAGTTAACGCCCGATCCACTTCGGCAAGCCTTGATCTCGAAGTCAGCAATGTTGGCATTTCGTACATTTGAGCAGCGGCTTATCGCCATATTACAACACATGGACAAAACAAGTGCAGACTTGTATTGGTTTGTGGAACGACACTGAGCCGATCCTAACGTTCCAAGGACGGGATGTACTGTCCACTGGCCAAAGAAACAAACGTACAGGCAAATTCGACAAATCCGGATTTGCCTGAGATAATTGTCACGTCTTGCAGAAGAAGATAAACCTTGGGAAACACTCGCAGAGTTTTGCCATCTACGGCGCGCTGACGGTAGTCCGAGGTTCATCGGCGACGACTTATCGCTTGTGATTAGCGTGCGCGCCTATAGACGTTCTCGTCGAGCCAGAGCCTGAGCTTGCGAAGGTAATTTCGAGGGAAAGTTGAGCTTTCATCGCAAAGATGAAAAGACCCTGATTTTCTCAAAACAGCGCGTGACTTGTCACTCTTGCTCCGATCTCTAGTTCATTTGACAATAGATTCGATCTAGCTGTGCCGTTCTTGTTTGCTCACAGTAAATAAATCTGTGGTGAACTTTTTTAAAAAAGTCCTCGCCTTGAGTCAGAACATCTCATCGCAATGTCTTTCATCTCTCGACTTTAAGAAACCGTGGTCAAGTCACAAGTATGCTCAAACTCTACTTGCTTGCGTCTCATTCTTTCCGCATGGGCATCTATCTACTCTTCGCTCCCGGCTTTCACTTCTGTCTCCCACCACCACTTCGGGCTTTCCCTCTGCACCACCAACAGTTGCTCGCCCCACCAGCAGCCGTGGTGCACACCAAAAGTGGTCCACGCCACGGGGCGTGGCTCATACTCACAGCCGTGGTGCACTCCAGAAGTGGTCCACGCCACGAGGCGTGGTTCACCCTAACGTCGTCTACTCCGTACACTGTTGGAAACAGGGAACAGTACTGCTACCCCTGTGTGGTTGGCAATCTCGCTTAGCCCCATACTGCGCGGGAGTCAGAGTTTTCTCCTCCTTTCCTCCCTTCGTAGTTCCTACTTCCTAGAGTACATAGTTCAATCAATATATACACACGCACATACTTCTTCTGACCCTCATGTAACAACATACACCACACTATAAGCTGCGGCGATTTCGTCAACCTTTCAAAAGATCTCGTAAAGTGGAGGGAATCTAATTCGCGGCGACTGTAAGATAGCCTTCTAAAGCTCGCAGCCTTTCACAAATGCCAAAACGTTTCGCAGTGCATAGTATTTGACATCGCCGCTGGTAGAGCCTCTGCGATAGAAAGGTCCCTGGATATCAAAGAGTTTTTACTCGCTGAGGTTTCATATTCTATGAAAATACCTTGAGGGTTCATAAGCTCCCTTGATATACAAATTGAGAAGTGGTGTAAGCCTACGACCTGAGGGATTGACCTACCATGGCTGAGGGACAGGCCTTGATTGAGGGATGAACCTACGAGGTGAGGGATAGGCCTTGAAAAGGGGCCAGACCACGACCAAGGGACAGGCCTTAACTGAATGATGAACCTAGGGAGTGAGGGATGAACCTAGGAAGTAAGGGAAGGACCTAGGAACTTAGTGGGGGATGGATCTCGACGTAAAATCACGTGCTGGATTTTGACCAAACATGGTTGCTGCGCCCCATACAAGTAGAAGAAAGCGCTAGCCTGAAGGGTAGAAGTAAGAGAATTCTTGCGGCGGGCTCAGATAAGATCGGCAATAACCAGGCGCGATGATTCATGCGCTGCAACGTCTTTGATCAGGAGGCATTGCTGATGCTATGTAGGTCCGCGATTGTGGAGTGAAGAAAGCGGTGGATTAGACGAGAACAGGGTTTTCTGTAGAGCTGTATGCAGAGAAGTGACACACCCCTTTACTTGAGTAGCTGCTTTTCTGGAGGCCACTTTTAGCGTATTCGCTTAGTTCACCAATAGGAACCATAGAATATCAGCCTGAACTAATTTTATTGATGCTATTCAGATGCTTGCTATTGTGATATGCAGCCCAAACAAGGACCGTTTGTACATAGTAGGAGGGATATTACAGATATCACAGTCAAAGGTGGAACGCTTTCTCCGCTCGCTACCACCTAAATTTGGTGTATTCTCACCGAGAACTTGTCGTTTTCGAGGCCTGGCTGTTTAAGCCTATCTCCTTGCACCCACGCGCAGTTCTCAGAGCTCTTTCTTTTTTGCAGATTTGATGATCAATTGATCATTCAAACGTATTATTGAAACGTTCAAATTGCAGACCCTAAATTGACGTTCTTTTTTCGCTTTAGAAACTGCCTTTGAGAGAGAGGCCTGAATAAGACCTGTAGTCACTGAGCCGTTCTGAACTCGCTATGAAACAGTGTATTTAGCCTTCTTTGAAAACGTCTGAATGCAAAGAGAGTTGGTAGGCATTGATGATGCTAATTTCAATCAAGAACTCGTACGAGGCTTTGTGTTTTTCCTGATCTAAGTTGTACATATGCGTAGGTATATTGATTCAACCGACGTTTGAAGGTATCTGAATAGGCTCAAATCGATCGTCTATAACAGTTATAGAACGCATATTAGGATGATCAGTTCCTAAATCAGTCGAATCAGGTACTACGTCGCAGGAAGGCATTATCAAGAACAATAGGGGGCTTTGTTGACATTGTTTCTATTTACAAAAAATAACCTTTTTGACCGAGCCTTACCACATCTGGTTAGGGTTATTCTAACCTTAAAAATTGACCGAAGGCAAACAGCAGCCAAAGGGTTATAAACCTCATAGCCCACGGAGTTCAATTATTGCCCGATTCATCTCCCGCACAAACGCATCACAACCGTCATCCAGCTGCTTGTTTAAACACTCCTGAGTTACGCGTTTTCTCTTCCGATTTGGTGAGATAACCCCAAGCGCAGCCCGCGATTTCAGAATCTCTGCCCGTTCGAAGTCAATCATCATCACCTGGCCAACCTCTGCATTCCAAAGCATGTTCCGAGGCATCACATCTCGGTGCAAAACCCCTAGCTGATGGATGGCCCGAATCGAGCGTTCAACTCGTTGGTTCAGGTATGGCTCGTCGGTAGCTTTAATGTGTCGATGGATGAGTGTTCCCCCGAAACTAAGGAACATCATATGGACAATCTCCGCAATACCGTCATAAAAATATGGACGGTCAAGATCCATGTTTCCGAGATATACCGGTACGTGAATCCCTTGGATCGGGCGCAGGCGCTCATAGATGGCGGCCTCCCGCTTCAGGTGACCAACAAAGTCAATGACGGTGCATTTGGCAGCTAGGGTGTATCCATATGATCCCAGCCTGACCTTGAACAGAGCCCCGCGTGATCCGTGAATGCCTACCGGCTGACAGTTAGTATCTAGGTCTTTAGAGAGCTGCTGGCGCATGAGGATGATGAAGGTGGGTTGGTCAATCCGATGATGACTCTCCCCGTGATATCGCACGTTTGGACACATCTTGTCTAGCAAGCCTCCTTCAACCAAGCCCTGAAGACATTTTTGAGTGCAATACTGCCCACCTCTACCTTCATGGTAGGAATCACGATCAGATGATACTCTGCCAGCCGGGCTCAGAGCTTGGGATAGAGGCTGTGATGGGGGCAGTGATGTGGGCTGAGATGCTCGGCTTGGAGTCTTTGGATCAAACTCGTCGTCGCTAGATTGACTCTGACCTTGCGGCGGGTGACAGTCAGGAGAGCTGCTTGAAGCCACTCTCGGTCGGAGCCGGATAGGTGACATGCGAAGAAATTCATTCTCATCCGGTTTGGGTGGCCGGTACTCCGATGAAGGTACATTGTCTGTAGGAATTGTATCCAGTAGATCGTCATAGACCACCTGCCACTTTTCCAATTGAGCCGCCGCATTGGTCCGCCAGTTCTGATCTCGGGGCGGCGTCTTCAGCGCCTGAAGTGTGAACGCTAGCACCTGTCCGACAGCGGTCAGATGCAGTCGATTCTCCCCATCTGAATCTGACGCCCATCCAGTCGTCCCCCCCACGTCGCCCTGGGGGACGGATAGGAAGTAATAGACGGTTCTTGGGTCATCGGGCACGCGTAGGAAAATGAATGCTTCGCCTGTGCAAATGTAACCATACTCTAGTCCAGCCTGGACCATATAAGAGAAGGCTTGAGTAATGACCGCAGCGATCAGGCGACGATAGTGGTCCTGCGGGCTGTCGGTCTCTGTGCGGCGAACCACTTCCTTGAGCTCCATGTTGTTGAGACCCTCGTAGATATAACCAAGGGATAACTTGTGAGGAGCCTTATACTCGATAATGAAGGCAGCGACTCGATGTTCCGTATTCTGAGTGTCGGTAGAAGTGTTGTACACGCAGAACTGATCTGCGCGGGGACGGGCGCATCTTGACACTGCTGCTGCCGTCGCCGCCGACTCGGTCGGTTCAGTCGATTCTGGTGTCTCCGTCCGATTAGCCTGGGATAGCAGACGGGGTGATCGCCGTCGCGGGTTTCCAGACAGACTCATCTGTTGCATGTCCCCCTCCATCTGACGTTCTGGGGTGAGGGTATTCGCATGGTTTTCAAACTTTATGGTTCCCTTGAGTCGAAACTTCCTCCGAAGCGTTGGACTACAATAGAGTTGTTTGATGATTGACGATATGTGGTCCTCAACGGTAGAGCGCTCAAAGTGATTCAAGTCTAGCTCAGAACTCATCATTCTCTGACGAATAGCCTCCCCAGACTCTTCTAGGGTATGTGACGAAGTAAAATGCCGTTGCAGTATGAAGTTTGATCTCATGAGGCAGTTCCAGATGGCCTCCTGCTGCACAGGGAATTCCTCCCATGCACGGATTCTTTCAGGACGATGCTTATAATTCGCATTAGCAGGGTCGCCTCGAGTCGACAACGTCGCAGTTTGAACGGTGAGACCTGAGTGGAGATGGACATGGCAGGCGTCAAGGAACTCGGGTAATGTTGTTTTGCGAGTTTTCTCTTCAGCATTTTCTCTGCGATGTTGCTCTTCTTCCTGGGCACGCTCTGCTTCTTCCTGGGCGCGCTTTGCTTCTTCCTGGGCACGCTCTGCTTCTTGGCGTCTGCGTTGCTCTTCTAAAAAAAGCCGCTTGTAATCTGGTGACTGTAGGGCCATATTGTAGCGGATGATAGAAAGTAAGATTGTATGAGTACCGAAATGTTTGTTTACCTCGGATGCTTGGGGAGCGGCGGATAAATACACGTGATTATCAATTAGGTGGCGCTCAAGGGCTGCAAGATACAGCAGCTGCCATCAAGTTTTGTATCGCTGGTCTATGCGTTGTCACAAAGCTATTCGAAAAGCTTCCACAGCTGTTGCGACTTGCGAGAACTCAAGAAGGGGCTTGAAAGCGATATTCTACAGTGCTCGGTTGCCTCATTATCTCAGACCTGCTGAAGCTAATCCCCTTCGGGTTAGGGCTTACTACGCAGGCTCCGTGACAAAGATAAGGTACCTACCGTACGTAAGCAAGATAGCTAACCCAAAGGGGCTTAGCCGCCGCCGCTTACCCGAAAAGTCCCATTCACACGTGACACGTCTGAGGTACTGAGGCAAGTACTTCCGTACTCGGCAAAAAGTCACGGTCACTTTCGCGAAAACACGAAAAGTCGCGTACCTTCTTCAACCACATTCACCATGCTCAGAAGGGCTCCGTTAACTACAGTTTCTGGTAATAAGACCCTCAGAAAGGAGCTCGATTTGCTAACTGAAGGGAAAATTACGGGGCAAGCTGAGCTAGAAGCTACACCCACCCAAATCAGTCGAAATTTGAACGTTCCCCCCACCACCATATATGGAGTTTTAGGAAGGCTTTACACTGCACTCGTCGAAGTCAATAAACCCAGATAAGGAAGGCCTTTATCAATTACCCCTCGAGCAGCTAGGATACTATTACCTGTTGCGTCAGTTACGATCCGAGCCCAAAACCACCTGGAGAAAGCTGAAAAAGGACACCGGGATCGATTTGGACTCGAGAACTCTCAACGCAACACTGCGAGCCCATGGAATTTCTCACTGGCTAGCCCTTCAGCGACCGAAATTAACACCTAAAGTTGCTCTGCTTCGGTTACAATGGGCTGAAAAGCATAAGGTTTGAACCGTGAATCAATGAGGGCAAGTCATTTGGTCGAATGAGGCATCCGTGGCTCGAGGAACAGGTAAAGCACGGGAATGAATCTTTGAAACTCCCGATCAGAAATGGGATAGGAACAAAGTAACAGAAATGCTCAATGGAAAGAAGCTCTTTTTCATAATGATTTAAGGTGCTTTTTGAGATTCTGAAAGATCAGATTTATACCTGCTCGATCGAGACTGAAAATCAAAAAAGCACGATTTTTCAGCAATCTTTCATAGACTGACCGCGTCGGGTTGGAATTTTTTTGGAAAAGTGTCGGGTCGGGTTGAGAAGTTGGACCCGAGAACTCGGGTCGGGTTGGGAAGCTTGACCCGACAACCCGACCCGACAAGATATTAGGTAGGTGTAAATAGCTTGGTCGAACAGCCTACATGGTTCCTCTTCATGGCTTTCTACCATGTTTTCCCGTCATGACTCTCTACCAAAGTCAAACGGCCTCCATGTTCCCCTCCATGTTCCCCTTCATGTTTCCCTCCATGTTCCCCTCCATTTTTCCCTCCATGTTCCCCTTCATGTTTCCCTTCATGTTCCCCTTTATGTTCCCCTTTATGTTTCTCTTCATGTTTCCCTTTATGTTCCCCTTCATGTTTCTCTTCATGTTTCTCTTTATGTTCCCCTTTATGGCTCTCTACCAAACGGCCTTCATGTTTCCCCTTCATGGCTCCCTACCAAAAAGGTAATGCAAAAGCCGGAAAAATTTCTATATTTAGCCCTCTTGGCGCCAAGCTCGGGTCCTTGGCGGGTCGGGTCGGGTTGACCCAATTCCCAGTCGGGTCGGGTCTCGTCGGGTTGGAAATCTGCTCAACCCGACTCGGGTCGGGTTGAAAATGTGAGCAACCCGACTTCGGATCGGGTCGGATCCAAAATGTCAACCCGAAACTCGACTCGACGGTCAGTCTAATCTTTCACCTTCAGATTTTGAATCACAATTTAGCTGACACATGAGAGTCAGAACTATTGTTCATGCAGAATGACGCTTCGATACATAAAGTCAGAAAATAGAAGCTTTGATTTCAGGAAATGAGCATAGTAGGAGATGCCCCTTTTGCCGACGCTATGTATACAGAACCCGGAAGACAAGTCGAGGAAATCCTCTGCTCTATGGAAGATGCTCTATGGCTCAGAGAACACACTTCGTCTGATGTCTCATGACAAAACATCAATATGCGAATGTGAGAAATTATTCGAAAGGATTCGCCCCTTTTTCCGACTCGATGTACATCTGAATGCGTGAAAGACATCATGACATTCTCTCTGCCTCAGAGGCGATGCCCCGTACTGCAGAGAACATATTCCATCACTTCTGCAGTAGCAAAAGATCAATATTTGAAGCTGGAGGCTCACACGAAGGATTTTAAGAAGGATTTTCGACCTCTGGTTACCAAAACATTCAGAGACGACTTCAGAGTGCTCCCTACTTCAATAACTATACTTCGAGACACAATAAAGTTACGAAAGACAACTACAGAGTCGGAGATGTTTGCATGATTGCGTGATATTCGATAACGTTGAGCGTTCCCCGATTAAAGTCTTTGCGGCTTTTCTGGTCATAATATCATACAAAGCACTTTCTAGAGAAGCAGAACCGTACTCCGAGCTCCAGAGAGCAGTGTTTACGCTTAGTTCAAGGACAAAACAACCACGCTTAGAGTGCTATCCGCAAGCATCAACATCGCCTAGGCTGAGGCTCAAGGAATACACTCTAGACGCTACGAGGAACAATACTTCTTCTCGTCGTCTCAATATATATCCCGACCCCTAGAGCACATGTTTTTGCTTCTCATTACCGATTTTTTGAGGTGGGAGATTCATACTTTAAGGTCAAGCCAGTCTTCCAGCGCTTCCTACCCTCGCATCTTCGCCAGCAACAACGACCCGTCTAAAAGAATCCTCTTGCCGATGGTATATACTCTAGAGTGCAGGGAAGCTCCGATGCGTCGCTGTCAAGCCCAGGGACCCATCCGAGAATGTCCTCTTCCCCTCCGTGTACCTCAACCCCTGAATCTAGCAACCTCGCTCCAGGAACCATAGAACAACCTCTGAAGCTCTCCGGTAGTTTGTATATACTCTTAAATATGAAGAGCAGTCCTATGTATCGCGAACGTCACATTACGTGCAGTGTAAGAAGGATTCAAGGGTCAGTCTGCTCTGGATTTACCCAAGACGTGGGCTCTGGCAACTTCAACAGATATTCACCACTACTTTGCTTCACATATCAGCTTCGATAAACAGAGAATATGTTATATAGATTGGGTAATGCCTGATAGTCGAGAGGTTGACGTATCGTCGTAAGTGCCCCAATCGAATATAGTGTATCGCAAGCTCCCGCATCCCAGGGATGCCAGAAAGTCTTCTCCAACTAGACACATATGCTTTAGGCATCAGAGAACAAAAGCTATCCACTAGAATGATCGGTACTATTCAATATGCTACGTCGGGTCCGTCTGCTCTCCACGAGGCCTCAGAGGCGGAAGATATATTATACTCCAATCTATTCTGGCTCATTCAGAACTCTACATAGCTTCTTAAATTCAACTTCCATGTCTAGAGGACTAAAATTCAGGAGTTTAGCACGACTAGAATCCGTACCTCGTATGATTTATATCGCATTTGGAAGATGGTCCTCTTGTCTTTTAATCTGTATTCTAGCTCCTAGACAATATTATTCTTGGATAAATCAATTACCGCTAGCTGTCGGGCCGCTTGAATTAACTAGAACCACTACATACATCGATCTCCGAGTCTCGACGAAGTTCGAAAGAAGCCTACGAAGTGTTCTACAAGAGACATAAAGTGAAACGTTCACTATAATACTCTATAGACTCAACACAAACAGGTGAATTGGTTGTCACATTGAAGAGCACATCAACTGAATTTCCCCCATATCGCCAACGATAACTGCATCGACCACCCACCAACTCATTCCAGACTATGACACCGTCAACTCCCTCACGCACCCATTCTCCTCCCCACAGCGAACAACCCGCCTAACAACCAAACACTTCCTCTTCCGCGCATGACCTGAAAACTTGAAGGAAATGGTATCCTATCCTTTATTTCCCCCTCCATACCACCACTATCCCTCCTCCCCCCTGTGAACACCCTCTTCCCGCGCAAGGCCTGAATCTTGAAGAAAATGATGTCGCATGCAGCTCAGTATTGACCAACGTCTAATGTTCGTTAGCTTGATTGTTGGTGTCGGATCAGGAATGAGATAACTGTTTTCTGACCATTTGAGAAAAACTAGTAACCTAATTTAATTGGCTGAAGCGTAGTAACCTCTCACTCTTTTCGGGGGCCTGCAAACACATATTTGGAGGAACGGTCTTCAAATAATGACCGGCCCATGTTCTACATACGGTTCACGCCCGTGCCCTTGAATGTTGTACTCCATGATGACGAAGGCCAGAAAACTGATGACACGATGATATGGTCAAATCCCAGAATCATAATATAGTCTGAATTTGGAACTCTATGCTAGTCTTGCTATATGGGATAAGTGGAGTACGCCTGTTCTTCCTAAGCCATGGGTGGCCTATATAGTGCGTTCCCATTTCTGTGTAAAAGACCAGGCGTTGGGAGGCCAGTCTCTGAGGGATTTCTAACACCTATGACGAGGAATGGCTTAATGCCGACGTAAGCCATAGAACGCAACGAGTATATGGTCTAGGATTCTTAAGAGCCTTGGCCTCGGGGATTTCTGTCTTCGTTCATGACGTATCGTTCTCCGTTTCCTACGGTTTCTATCCTTCTTCTCACTCCGTCTCCGGCTTTTCTTCTCCATGGTCCCCCTATGATCGTCACTCCGACGTAGACTTAGGACCTCCTGTCCTTGTAGAATATATTGCCCTGATTGGGTACGATAGCTTTTCCTATACGATCTCTTACCAAATTGTTGCTTGAAGTCGCTTTTGGATACACCCCCCAAGTAGCCAGCTATACCACCAGCTTCAATCGGCGTGATGACAGGCATCCATGATGTGTCGGGTGCAGAGCCTGCAACATGGCCTTGCGCCTTGATTTTGGTAGGTTTGAGTGCACCAGGAAAGCCTGTTCTTTCCGGAGCATTTCCTGCTACCGTTGGTGCAGAAGAACCTCCATCAGTGCCCTCCGGGACTTCACATTGTTCAGAGGCACCATGTAATCTCTGTGCTTCTGTTGAGCTCGCAGTATCGGATCCGGCAACATTCGGTCGAGTAGCCGAAGAGCCTGAAGCGATATCGGTGTTTGTCTGACTTTGACATGGCGCATATGGTGGTGCGTTCTGCTCCTCAAGCTCGTTTTCGCACGAAGGAGTGATTAGAAATGATGATCTTAGGACAACAACGGCATAAAGGCATAGGCTTCCCTACACCTCTCTTCTGGCTCAGTTAAAAAAAGAAAGGTATAACAGATAATTCTCTGTAACGTAGTTGCTTTACAATTCCGAATTATAGCTGTCCTAGAGAGTTGTATAAGATGACTGGTGAGAATCCGATGATAAAAACCTTTCCAGATTCACAGCCACCAGCGACTATCGACCCTAACAGCGAAATATCGAACATTGTCGCCCGGTAATCGGGTGGTAACCAGAGCAAGTTCTGTTTGTTCCATGTGACCCACGGCCCGCTAATGCTCAATCTTTGGCGATCACCATCACTGCCTCCCTCTTGAGAATATTCAGATGTAGTAGAGAGCTCAGTTCTGTATACCTTGCAACTACCGACGTTCGTAAGAAGGTTCGAGTCTATACTATCGAATGATAAACTCGTGATTACAGTGTTAACTGTAACTATCTGGTGGCAGAAACTGGTGCTGACGTCCCAGATTCTGACTGTCTCATCATATGAGGCCGACGCCAGCAGCTTCGAGTCGTGTGAGAATGCTACAGACATGACCCCGTCGCTATGGCCCTCAAGCGTTTGCTGAAGGAAGCCGGTGCCGACGTCCCAGATCCTGACTGTCTTGTCATATGAGGCCGACGCCAGCAGCTTCGAGTCGTGTGAGAATGTTACAGACATGACCCCGTCGCTATGGCCCTCAAGCATCTGTAAACAGGCATTCCAGTGATCTTCTATAATCGGCTTAGTCGTAATCCATTCTGGCTCCTCCTGCTTGTACGCTTCTCTCATCAGGCTGCGAGTCGGACTGAATACTAGTGCTGAGGCATACACCTGAAGAGGACTATTCTCTATTACCCACTTATGGTACAGAATAAATCGGCGTGCATCTCGAACCTGGTTGGTCAACTGGGACGCCTCTGCTTTCTCCTAAATTAAAGTTAGGATATTTCCTAGAGAGTAAGATAGCATTTCCTAAGGGTAAGGCTAACCTGAAGTAAACCCTCAAGCTTGATCATTGAAATCACCCCTTCCGATATGCTTCTAAGAAGACTAAGAGCCTCGAGTCAGTAAAGATATTGCTTTCTTAGGAAGTTGTCGACCTCGCCGCCATCTAGAAGGCCGCCGCTATACTTTCCGCCCTTACTGGAATCCCACTCACACAGATGATCAACCCAGTATATGCAACAATAGCCTGCCGCGACGAGTGGGTCTGGATCAGGCTGTTTAATCTTGTCAATCGTAAATTCAGGGGCGTGTAATCCGTACATATCGCGTCGTAGCGTCCTAGACATAATCTCAAGCGATCTCAAGAAGATAGTATAATGCACCATTCCTATCTCACAAGGGAAGATTTCGTCGGATGCCTTTGTAAGCAAGTAGTCTTTCGCCGACTGATGCACGAAATAGACGGTACGTTCTCGAAGGGTCAGAAACGAACCACAGAGCCCTATTATCTTCTCTAACGATTCGAGGTCATCGGAATGAGGCTCCAGCGTCTCAACAAGAGACGACAATTCCTTAAGCGTGACAGGTCTGCGTATAACAGCTATGACGGAAAGTATCCGCTTGCAAAGATCAGCGTTGTCTGAATTGCAAACTTGCTCTATCATTTGTTTGTAAAGAGAATCAAGCCCAGGCGGAAACGCGTTTAACATCGCGAGAGTGTTCCATCGCTCAATCTTCTCCAGCATTTGACAGACTAAAGCTACCCAGAGAAACGTGTCGTTCGCATTTAAAATCAAATGGTGTTGAACGGCGCTTTCTGTCTCCTTATTATATTTCTTTCGCCGCGTCAATCGAGGTACTTTATACTGGATGTATTTGCTAACAGCAGCGGAGACAGAATCTGTATTTAACTCAAGAGACAGCCTCACTTTCTGTTCCGCTATTTCTAGTCGCTCCGCGATATCCGGCCAGTTGCGACTGGAGACGATCCACTTAACAGGGGAAGATACAGACGACTTCTGGACAATCAAGTCGAGAAGTTGCGGCAAGTCTGTTACGCATTCGTCGAGCGCGTCGACGATCAAATAGGTGCTCTTTAAGCTCGGGTCTTGCAGAATGTTGGTAAAGACCTCGGACAAGGCGACCCAGGCATTCACGCCCTCGAAAGGCTCTTTGACCCCCTGATCGTACTTCTCCCGCACGTGCGAGATGAGCGGCGGCTGCTGCTTAACGAGCAGATAAATCAGGCCGCGGAGCACAGCCGTGGCGCTGTTGATTCGTAAGTCGGTGCCTTGGCAGAAGAAGTACGATAAAAGGCCCCCTTCGGCGGTCGACTTCTTCAACTCGTTGATAATTCCGCAGAGCAGCATCGTCTTGCCCTTGCCGGGATCGCCATTGATCCAAAGCAGTCGGCTTTGCTGGTCGTTGCGCCATCGTTGGAAGTCGTCGTTTTCAAGGATCCAGAGGTATGAGTCCTGAAGCAGGCCGCCCTTGGTCTGCTCGATGCGTATCTTGTCGTCTCCGGGATTGCTCGCTCGCAAGGCCTCCAAACATTGATTGTCCTTCTCATCCTTGTGCATGTCCTTCTGCTGAGCGATGATATCTTGAAGGCCCGGGTGAATATCTCCAAGCAGTGACTGCCTCTTCCTAGCAGAGTTGACGAGGTCCCCCAAGAGGCGTTTTGCGTGCTGCTTATTGTATTGGTCCGAATCCTTCTGAAGGGCAATTTCGGCATCCGTAACACTCTTCAGGTCACCATCCCAGTCGTTCAGGTTCGCGAGGCCTTGAAGGAAGACTAGGCCTTGACTCTGGTAATAGGAACAGACGCTCTTCATCTGATACAGGAGAAGAGCCCTGTAGAGCGTGACAACCGTCTTCTCTAACTGCTGTAGGATTGATTCGAAAGACTCGTTGCCGATCACGACGTTGTCCTTATTCAGGAGATGTTCGGTCAGGGCGCAATACCAGTCCATTCTCGAAACGACATGAGTGATGCCTGCACGGTTGGATTTTGTCGCGCTCGCAGGATTCAAGAGGATCTGGACGGGTATCAGTCAACACAGAAATCAGGCAACTGAAACACGAAGGATGAGTGCTCACTTGCAATCCAACACAAACACCAGCCCATGGGAGGGCAGCCTGCGGTATGTTCTGGATCGCCAGGTCGATCATTCCCTTAGCCGAAAGAATGAATTGGGCGACGTCACCCACTCCCTTCGTAATCTTCGACGCCGTGAAAACTTTCGCCCGGCCTTCTTCGACCAGTTTCTTCATGTACATCTGTCGCTTGGTCGAGTCTTTCAGTTCGGTTGAAACATCACTGGGTCCTGAAGTAGAGATGCTAGGGGCTGTATTGGCCTCGAGGACTTTTGTTAGAGTCTTGACATAAGCCTTGACAAGCTTTGCAGTGTCGTTGTCATGCTCAAGACTGTCATAAGCATCATTCCAGAGTCTCTGGGATGTGGAAAGAGCTGGGGTCTGTTGTACTGTGGGTTCTGTCAATGCCTGAGGCTCTTTGGCTTCGCGGTCGGCCACAGCCGAGCCCGCTTGAGTATCAGTCTCACATAGGGCTGAAGGTGAAACTTGCGCCTGCACAACATCGTCGGCAGAAGGTTTTGTACTCTCTGCAATGTTCTCCGCCAATCGTGCATCCTTCTCTCTGAGGCGATCGTCCACGCGGTCCCGAAGTGACGGCGCTGCTGCGGTCTCCCGTTGATCTGGCAGGGATGGCGAGGTGTGTAGTTCGGTTTGGGGCGACTGGTAAGACGCTGTGGGAGGAGAAGCACACGCAGTTAACGTCGCTTGTTGAGGTGAAGATGCTGGTTGCGCAGTTGAGGACGTGGCCGGTTCATTTGCTAGAGCTTGTAACTAAGAGGCGTCTCTGCCATTCAAGGAAGGATTCCCTAACCTGTTGGTAGAATTGGCAACAATTTGGACGAGGTGGCCGCGCTGCCTTGCTGGTCGTCGTCACGTTTACTGTTTGGCCGTTCGGAGGACTTTGATCCACGATCCCTGCCGAACCGTTTGAATCGCGAGAGGACTTTTGGAGCCATTTGTAAGGCAAAGATGACGTTATGGCAAAAGCAGTCGTGATCAGACAGTACTAAGTACCTACTCGTACGTTAAAAGATAGTACGTGCGCGATTTCCCTGCGGTGAGCGGTACGGCGGCGCGGCCCGAGGCTGCCAGCTGGCTCGCTTGGGCTGCCAATAGGTACCTTAGCGGAATTATGAGGAATGGCTCTACCGTAGCAGCACCGTAGTACTACCATAAAATATTGTTACTGTAATTCCTGAGTTACATCGCCTTTAGGCAGTCCTCTTAATGACACGTTATTATAA
>JAABUT010000142.1_pt1 | contig 133894 bp, 123 predicted proteins | sample 5559281 | NCBI WGS metagenome assembly JAABUT01 (sample SAMN10711880, study PRJNA513359) | rock metagenome | isolation source: Antarctica rocks | place: Antarctica: Victoria Land, Ricker Hills nord | collected 2016-01-04 | reverse complement strand
CCAAAAATGGCAAGATATTTTTTAGCCTTCTCTGAAAAGGAATACCACCTTAGCTTTCAGGGGATTTTAAAAAAATTCAACTTTTCTTTTTTGCCTCTTTGGTTCTGGCTTGTCCAGGTTAGGAATACCAGCTTTTATTCCTTCAATTCCAGCAAATTCCATGTTAATAGGTGCAAGAGCTTTCCAGGTAGATGCGGTAGCAAAGATTTGAGGAAGGGAGACAGTAACACTTCCGTCAAGTCTAATCCACAATTATTTTCGTACATATCGGCCATTTTATAACTATTTTAAAAACCTCTTAAACCGTACATTTACTTTATACACATTATACCTCTGATTTAAAATGACTGACTTTATAAGATTCTGTAATCAGCTTGCACCGCTTGACCAGGAAACAACTGATGATTTAGTAAACAAGCTGAAAACTAAAACATTTCAAAAAGGAGACTACATATTAAGAAGCGGTGATGTTTGCAGAAATCTATTTTTTATTGACAATGGACTGGTGAAGTTATGTTTTACTAAAGGAGGCAAAGAATTTATCATGCGGTTTTTCCATGAAAATGCACTGTTTACCCTACTTGACAGTTGCCTTACACAAACACCATCAACTTATGAAATTATTTGCCTGGAAATAACCACAATTACTTCAATTCGAAACGAGGAAATGGAACTGCTCTGCAAAAAGCATCACTCCATTGAAACATTTTTTAGAAAGTTAGTTTCTCTGGCAGCTTTGAATATGATGAAACGTATAAGTGAAATGCTTGAAGAAAATGCAACACAACGATACAAGAATTTCGTTAAAGAGAATAATCATCTGCTGCAGAGAATCAGTTTAGGCGATTTGGCAAACTACCTTGGAATTACACAAGTGTCTTTGAGCAGAATAAGAGCTAAGAAATGATTTTTTATCATTTGTAAAGAGAAGTCCCATTGCTGATGCAGACCTTTATAAAAATTTGAACCAGCAGGTTATGGGACATTCAAGATTAGTAAGCCTTTTAACAGTCCTCGCTTTTGTATTCACAGCCCTTGCTATACTCTTTACTCTCACCGGAACATGGCTGTTTTTGGAGTACCTAATTATTAGCGCAATCGCTTTGGCCTGTTGGTTATACTTTTCTTTTAAAGATACATTAAGCATACAAGAATATGAATTGCTTCATCTTTTAATGGAATTACCACCCAATGATCTGATTTATTTTGCTTTTTATATAGCATATCCTTTCTTACATCGTCTTTCATCAGCTCGGAAAAATCTGAAAATCTAAGACCTGTTAAACAGCCTAACACAAAATCATTTCGATAGTTTATTAGATGAGGATGATCGGACAAATTGAAATTATAAATTAAGCCTATTTCATATACAGATAAATAAACCGCGTCTACGTCTTCCTCAACAATTGTCCACCATCCATATCAATTGAAGGAATAATTTGTTTCCTGATACGATTTCGTAAAAAAGTGCGAAACTGTTTGATTGTTTTACCTATAGTATTGACTTTTAAACCAACTGTTAATTCTTTCCTTCGTTGCTGGACATAATCGTAGGTAAGATAGTCCACAAACTCCTCGTAAAAGTCTAAACCAAGACAATTAAAAGTTATCGGCTCTCCCTTGAACTCCTCAAATGCTTTTAAATGTTGTTTCATGTTCCGATATATCCTAGGCATGTCCTTACAAACTTTCTTTTCCCTTGATTTGATATAATCGTCGATCTGACAATACAAATCTAAATTCGTTTTACTCAATTTTTTTTCTTCAAAAAATTTATTCTCCTTAGCTACCTTTTCTAAGCAAGCTATATCAAAATCCGGATGAAAAGTTTGTTTAAGAAAGGTGAGCGAATCATCAATATTATTTTTTACTGCAAAGGCTACTATGTCTTCAGCTTTACGTTTAAGCAAACCCAACTTTTCATTTAGATCTTCAGCAATTCCAAACACAACTGGAAGTTCTTTAGAAATACGGGGAAGCTTTCTATTCCAATGACGAATTGGAATGTTTATCTGTGTATCTAAAATTGTTCGCTTTTCTGAAGTGTAGCAATATTGAACACCTATAGGGTTGGTTCCGTCCTTTCTAGCACGGCGATCGCATACGAGTTTTATCGGCAACAGCATAACTTCTCTTTTAAGGACTTTTCAACAACGAAGGGATATCAGAAAGCGTGAAATATTTCCCGTCAATTTTGTCGATTTTTTTGTCGATTTAAGTTGTGTCTGCGTTTGTAAAGTTAGAAAGCTGAAAAGTGAGGGCTCTGTTATAAAAAGCTGAAAATCAGGCTGTAATTGTAAGACTTTGTAAAAACAAGTAAGGATTACATTTCTGTAATCCTTACTTCAGAGGTCCCGAGCGGATTCGAACCGCTGTGGAAGCTTTTGCAGAGCTCTGCCTAGCCACTCGGCCACAGGACCTTTTTTTACAGATGCGAAAATAAGACAAAACCTTTGAAATGAAAATTGAAAGTTACTCCATATCTTAATTATCATTAGGCTTGCAGCTGTTTATTTTAATCTAACACATTTGCCTGTTTTTTTAATTATTCCATCTTCTCATTTTATTATCCAAAAGGTATGGAAGCAGCAATTAATTGAATTGAAGATTAAAAAATTTAAATAATATCTCTCTGCCTTATTTTTGCTTAAATAGCTTGGCTTAGGTAATTATAGAAAAAAGCAACACGGACAAAGTTGCCAAAAGAGATGCAGATGAACGGAGCGTCGCAACGATGATGCAAAAAGTTTCAAATGCTGGTTTCATAATTGATACATAATAAATAATTAACGCTGTTTAAGCTAACACTATACAAACACAAATGGGAAAAATTGCGGAAAGTGAATTATTTATTAACAGCAGGGGAGCAATATATCATTTGAACTTAAGACCTGAGGAGATCGCGGAAACTGTAATCACTGTTGGTGATCCTGACCGGGTAAAGGAAGTAAGTAAACACTTTGATAGCATTGAGTTTACATGTCAGCACCGTGAATTTGTTACACATACAGGAACAATCGGGAATAAGAGAATTTCGGTTGTTTCGACCGGTATTGGACCGGATAATATTGATATAGTTGTAAATGAACTGGATGCATTAGTAAATATTGATTTTGCCACACGGACAATAAAGCCCCACCTTTCACATCTTACCATTTTACGGCTTGGCACTTCGGGCTCTTTACAGGCAGATATTCCTGTTGACAGTATCGTTGCTTCTACATATGGATTGGGCATTGACAATTTGCTGAACTATTACCGCCATGACAATAATGAGGAAGAAATGCAGATACTTCAGCAATTCGGCACTCATACCCTAATAAGCAGCAACTTTTCACATCCTTATATCAGTACTGCCAGTGCGGCAATTTTAAAGCATTTCGTTAATGGGTTTTATCATGGAATAACCGTTACCTGCCCTGGCTTTTACGGACCACAAGGCAGAGTGCTTCGCCTTGGCCTTACAAACCCTGACCTGATTGACAGACTAACACAATTTAGATTTGGGCAGCACAGAATTACTAATTTCGAAATGGAGACAAGCGCTATTTATGGATTGGGAAAGCTTCTCGGGCACCAATGCCTTAGCTTAAGCGCCATTATAGCGAACAGAATTAGTAAAGAATTAAGTAAAGATGGAAATGCAGCGGTTGAGAATATGATTCAAAAAGCTTTAAACATCATTTCAGGCATTTAAAAAAATGAAAATACACTTTTACAAATATGAAGGTACGGGCAACGATTTTATCATTTTAGATAACCGCACCAATCAATATGATAATTTGTCGAAGGCGCAGATAAAATTTATGTGCGACCGGCACTTTGGGATTGGCGCAGATGGTCTGATTTTGCTCAACCTTGAGCAAGGTTTTGATTTTGCAATGACCTACTACAACTCCGACGGAGCCGAAAGCAGTATGTGCGGAAATGGGGGAAGGTGTCTTGTAAAATTTGCTTACGATATGGGCATTCATCTGATGAATTATCATTTTCGCGCTATTGATGGTCCGCATGAAGCTTTTTTTGGCGAACGTGGCTGGGTGCAGTTGAAAATGAAAGATGTTAATAATATCATCCATCACTTCGGAGACTCTGTTTTAGATACAGGTTCGCCTCACTATGTAAAAATGGTTGGAGACGTCCGCCATTTTAATGTATTTGAAGAAGGTAAAAACATAAGATACAGCAGAGAATTTAAAGAAGAGGGCATTAATGTAAACTTTGTGCAATCTGAAGATGAAAATATAGTGGTGCGTACCTACGAAAGAGGCGTAGAGAATGAAACCCTAAGTTGCGGCACCGGAGTAACTGCAGCGGCCCTTGTTTTCGCTCACAACGAACAGGGCTTTAATCATGTAGACGTAGAAACATTAGGCGGGCATCTGGCAGTAGAGTTTGAAAAAAATCATAATATCTTTACCAATATCTGGCTTTGCGGGCCTGCAACTTTTGTTTTCACAGGTGAAATAGAACTTGAATAAATTTTCCTGGAAGCTAAAATTTGTAATAAAAAAACGTTTTTCCCTCTAATAATGATTTTAGCATTTCTGTATGATACAATATTTTAAAAATATAAATAACCAGACATTAGAAATAGATAAGCCTGAAAGCGATATATGGGTAAATCTGGTGCCGCCATTTAAAGAAGAAGAATTTTTTGAACTTGGTGAAGAGTTGAATATTCCGATAGAGTTTCTAAGAGACTCGCTCGATATTGATGAAAGGCCGCGTTACGAAGTTGAAGACGACGTAAGGTTTATTGTAATAAAAACTCCTGCCGAAAACAATTCTTTCAATGACAGTGATGCGTTTTACATAACTATTCCCATTTGTATTATTTTAACGGATAATCATATAGTGACTGTCAATTCTTTTGACAATGGCGCTATCAAAAAGTTTTTGAATACTTTTCAAAAAAGACAGCCTGACAAAAGAAATCTGATGGTGTTGAAAATATTTGAAAAAGTGGTTACGAACTTTATGGATTACCTCAAAGAAATTAACCAGCGGCGAAACGTATTGGAGCAAAAACTCTACGATGCTAACCGGAATGAAGAATTGCTCGAACTCGTGCGGATACAAAAAAGCCTGGTATACTTTGTTACCGCTTTGCGCAGCAACGAACTCCTGATGATGAAGCTGGAAAGAACCAATTTTTTAAGCTTAGATGAGGATGAGCGCGAAATATTAAAGGACCTTATTGTTGATAATTCGCAGGCGCTTGAGATGGCACATATCTATACAGATATCCTTACTTCTACATTAGATGCCTTTGCCAGCATCATTGCAAACAATCAAAACGAAGTGCTGAAGCGGCTTACCACGCTTACTTTAATTTTAACTGTTCCGATTTTAATTGCCAGCATCTATGGCATGAACACACCTATTCCTTACAGAAATTCGCCATACACTTTTTGGATTCCCGTAATTATATCTTTTATAATATTGCTCGTAGCAAGCTGGAATTATTATAAAAGGATCCGCAAAACAAAAGCAAAATGATTACTATGTTAAGTGTTCGTGTTTATGGCATCCTCAGGGATAGCTTAAACAGGGTATTGGTAAGTGATGAGTTTATCCGCGGCAGCTATTATACAAAGTTTCCGGGTGGCGGATTAGAGATAGGTGAAGGAACAAGAGACTGTCTGAAACGGGAATTTAAAGAGGAGACGAACCTTGATGTAACTATTGGTGATCACATTTATACAACCGATTTTTACCAGGCATCTGCTTTTAATACTGCTCATCAAATTCTTAGCATTTATTATTATGTGCACGCTCCGGAACCAATAAATCTCGCAGTAAAAACAGCCTTATTCGATTTTGCCCCTCACCAGGTAGCGGACCCGCAGGGAAGTTCTGAAGTATTCAGATGGATAGAATGGACGGATTTAACTGAAGAAAGCGTTTCGCTTCCTATAGATAAAGTTGTGGTTACGATATTAAAGGAAAAAGAAGCCAAATTTGCTTAGAATTTCTAAAAACCACAGGGTCACGAAGGCGCAAAGCTTCACAAAGCTTCATGCTTTTTAGTGTTCTTAGTGCGTTAGTGGTTCAAATAAAAAAAATGACGGTATTACAGGCAAAAGAATTAACAGTAAAACAAAACGGGCAAACTATTCTCAATCAAATCTCTTTCACTATAGAACAAGGAGAGCAATGGGCAATTACGGGGCCGTCGGGAAGCGGAAAAAGTACGCTGTTAAAGGCTCTTGCAGGCAAACAGTTTTTTAGTGGCCATTTAACCATTAATGATAATAATCCTTTATTATCAAAAAAAGTTGTGTTGATCGAACAGCAGCATCATTTTAAAAATTTGTCCAACACCAGCAATTTTTATTACCAGCAACGTTTCAATTCAGGAGATTCGGAAGACGCCATTACAGTAGAAGAAGATTTGAGAAATGCGTTGTCTAAAAATGCCGCAGCCAAAAATGAACTGACAGCGTTAGCAGAGTTATTTGATATAAAGAAATTGTGTGCAGAAAGATTGATCCAGTTATCCAACGGAGAAAATAAAAGGCTCCAGATCGTAAAAGCATTGTTGCTGCGGCCAGCCTTTTTATTATTAGATAATCCCTTTACCGGTCTTGATATAAAAAGCCGGAAAACACTCGAAAATGTTTTAGATGAAGTTGCTGCAAAAGGCATTCACATAATAATGGTCATTTCTGCCTCTCACCTGCCTTTTTTTATTACAAACGTTTTATCGCTTTCAAACAATGGTTCCTATGCCGCCTCATCCTTGGTAGCATCCGGGTTGCATGATGCACATGTAAACGCTGAACCTCCATTTTCTTTTGATAACAAATTGTTGCATGAACTGACCGCAAAAAATCCGGATAATACTTTTGAGTTTGCCGTAAGAATGAAAAATGTAACTATAAAATACGATCACACTATTTTAGACGGCATAAACTGGGAAGTGCGAAACGGAGAAAAATGGTCATTATCAGGGCCAAACGGCTCAGGAAAGTCTACACTGTTAAGCCTGGTAAATGCAGATAATCCGCAGGCTTATGCCAACGAAATTTATTTATTCGACAGAAAGCGGGGAACCGGCGAAAGCATTTGGGATATTAAAAAAAAGACAGGCTTTGTGTCGCCGGAGCTTCATGTATATTTTGAAAAAGGAACGAATTGTTTTGATGTAGTGGCTTCAGGATTATTTGATACAATCGGATTATTCAGAAAAATAAACGAACAACAAAAATTATTAGTAGTAAAATGGATGCAATTACTGAAAGTTGAGAATGTTGCTCAAAAACTTTTATTTCAGTTATCGGGCAGTCAGCAGCGGTTAGTTTTACTTGCACGGGCTCTTGTAAAAAATCCTCCCTTGCTTATTTTAGATGAACCCTGCCAGGGTTTGGATGAAGAACAAACATTATTATTCAAAGCGATTATAAATGAAATAAGCGTGACGGCAAATAAAACGCTTATTTATGTTTCGCATTATGCAGGTGAAATTCCGGAATGTATAACCAACTTCATAAAACTCGAAAATGGTAAAAGGATTGAATAGTCATCAACGGACAAATAAGTAGTAAATAATTTGAAATGCCAGCCAAAATAAATTAAACGCCGCGAGCCAAACCGGTATTGCTGTTGTTTTTTTCCTGATAAATATCGTTACAAAAAAGGCAAAAATAATGTTTAAAAAAACTGACATTATCCACCCTGTAATTATAATAAACTCAGTAAATGGCTGCGGAACAGTAAAATGAGTATGCCTTAACAATAAACACAGAATAAAGAACAGGTTGCAGATGAATGCGACCTTGCCCAGAAATAAAAGCGCCCGCATGAAAATATTTCGTGTAAAATAGTATTATTTTGCGATCTGCTTAAAATAACAACATGAAGAATTTTGACTGGAAGAAGCTATTGCCACATGTATTTGCCATTGCCATTTTCTTAATTGTAGCCGTTATTTATTGTAAACCTGCCCTGGAAGGAAAAGTTTTGCAGCAAAGTGATATTATTCAATGGAAGGCAATGAGCAAGGATGCTTTTAATTATAGCGATAAGCACGGAACTTTTCCTTTATGGATAAATAATATGTTTTCCGGCATGCCTTCATTCCAGGTGGGAGCTTCTTACAATAATAATGTTCCTTACGTTATTATTAATATTTTTTCTCTGTACTTGCCAAAACCATTCAACTTTTTCTTTCTTGCCTGCATAAGCTTTTATTTTCTGGCCCAAATACTTAGGATAAACAGGGTAGTAAGTATTTTAGGAAGTCTTGCGTATGCTTATGCTACTTATAATCCTGTAATAATAGCTGTCGGACATGATACAAAAATGCTGTCAATTGCATTAATGCCTTTATTAATTGCCGCCCTTATTCTATTGTATGAGAAAAAATATTGGATAGGTACTGCCTTAACTGCTGTCGCAGCCAGCGTTCTTACTGCAGCTAATCATCCGCAAATAGATTATTATGGGTTCCTGATAGCAGGTGCAATGACAGTCTCTTATGTAATAATCTGGATTAAAAATAAAGAATATAAGCATTTATTATTAGCAGGTTGCTTAGCATTATTTGCAGTACTTACAGGGATACTAACCAACGCGTCTATTCTGTTTACCACTTATGATTTTGCAAAGGCAACTATTCGTGGAGGGAGTGCGTTAAGCAAAGATGTTGGTACTAAAGAGGGTTTGAGCAAAGACTATGCATTTGATTATAGTATGTATAAGACAGAACCTTTAGTAATAATGTTTCCAAAGTTTTATGGTGGAAGTTCTGATAAAATGGAGAGAGACGAAGATTCAAAAGCTGTGGAAACGCTTCAATCTTTACCCCAGGAATTGCAGGGACAGCTACAATATAATCTTAATTATTATTGGGGAGGAATAGGTGCTACTTCCGGTCCTCCTTACATTGGTGCTATCATTTGCTTTCTTGCCATATTGGGAATGTTTATATTAGACGATAAGCACAAATGGTGGATAGCAGCAATAACTGTTTTGTCGATTATTATGTCGTGGGGAAGTTATTTTGAAGGTTTTAATGGGCTTCTTTTAAAATTTCTTCCTTTTTACAACAAGTTCAGAGCGCCATCAATGCTTATGGTTATTCCGCAGTTGGTTCTTCCTATGCTTGCCTGCCTTAGTTTAAACAGAATATTAATACATACAGCAGGTGAAAAAACCCTTTTGCAAAAAAATATACAAAAAGGAATGATTGCAACCGCTGCTGTGATTGTGGTTGCATTGTTGATTTACTTTACGTCCGACTTCTACAGTGCCCACGATCAGGATATTATCAAACGGGTGAGAGATCTTCAGCCCCAGGTTAAAGAACCGGTAATGTCTTTCTTTTCTTCTCTGAAGGAAGACAGGCAGGCTTTAATGCTTAGTTCAATTTTAAGAAGCTTTATTTTTATTGCCATTGCCGCTGCCCTTATTTATTTTTTTATTAAAGACAGGATAAAATCTCTTGCATTAACCATCGCATTCACTGTATTGTCTTTTTCTGATGTTATGGCTATTGATACAAAGTATTTGAACAGCGGAAATTACCAGGAGCCGGAAGAATATGATAATAATTTTACTCCTTCTGCCGCAGATCAGCAGATACTGCAGGACAAATCATTCTACCGTGTTTTTAATACTTCAGGAAATCCTTTTCAGGATGCTATGCCTTCTTACTATCACAATTCAATTGGTGGATATAACCCGGCAAAACTCAGTATTTACCAGGATTTAATTGAACGGCAGTTGTCTAAATCTCCTTTAAATATGCCTGTATTCAATATGTTGAATACAAAATATTTTATAACCGGAAATCCTCCTAACCTGCAGGCACAAACCAACCCCGGCGCTTTAGGTAACGCGTGGTTTGTGAAAGCGGTAAAGCTAGTTGATGGCCCTGAACAGGAAATGGATGCACTGAATGACTTTCATCCGAAAGACAGTGCGGTAGCAAATAAAGAATTTCAGAGTGCAATAAAGTATGATAATGCATTAGACTCTGCAGCCAAAATTCGTCTCATAAAAAATGATAATGACTACATACAATACGAGTCAAATAACACGCATAATGGTTTTGGCGTATTCAGTGAAGTATTTTATGACCGGGGATGGAAAGCTTTTATTGATAATAAGGAAACAGCGATCGCAAAAGTTAATTATGTTTTAAGAGGCCTTTCTATACCTGCCGGTAAACACAATATTGAGTTTAAGTTTGAACCATCGGCATACAAGTTAGGAAGCACGGTAACAACAATATCCACGGTTATAATGATATTGATCATTTTAGCAGTTATATTCCAGGAATATACCGAATACAGAAAAAGAATGAGCAAATTAACTACCGGGATATTTAAAAAAAGTTGACATTAAAATCATGATAATTGGAAGAGGAATGATTGCAAAAAGGTTTAGTGATTATGCTGAAGATAGCAGGTTTTTAATATTTGCATCAGGAGTTTCCAATTCTACACTGAATGATGAAAATGCTTTTAAAAGGGAAGCTGACTTGCTATATAATGCTATAAAAAATCATCCTCAAAAAAACCTGGTTTATTTTAGCACCTGCAGCATTTACGACCCTTCAATGAAAAAATCCCCTTATGTTCTTCATAAGCTGGAAATGGAGAACTTAATTAGAAGTTATGGTATAAACTATACTATTTTCCGGGTCTCAAATCCAATTGGAAAAACAGAAAATCCTAATACTGTTTTAAATTATTTTGTTAACCATATCCTGCAGAAGAAAGAGTTTACCATTTGGAAATACGCATCCCGTAATTTAATTGACCTCGATGACATATATTTGATTTGCAATTATATTTTAAGCAATAATCTTTTCAAAAATCATAAAGTCAATATAGCTAATCCTGTTAATTATCCTGTTACGCATATTGTACAGGCAATTGAAAAACATTTTGGCATCGAGGGTAATTATCAATTAGCTGACAAAGGAAACAGCCCATTAATTAACACTTCTGTCATACAGCCTATATTGAGTAAACTTAAAATAAATTTTAATAACTCATATCTTTCTTGTCTTCTTCAAAAATATTTTCCACTATAATGACTTACAAAAAAGCCAAAATAAAATTATTACTGGAACAAATAATTATGTCTCCTTTTGTAATAATAGGTTTTTTTTTGGGTCACTTATTTCCATTAAAGAAAAAGTATAAGGTTTTTCTCTTTTTTTCCAGTGCAGATATAGGAGGTGCTCCATTGGTAAATGCACAAATTGCAGAATGTATTAAGGGCCAGCACGCTATTATAATTTTTTCAAAAAAAGCAAAGAATAATGAGTTTAGACATCTTTTTAATATTGACGGTATTAGAATTATTGACTTGCACAGGTTTATTGACAATAAAGCTTTCCATTTTATAAATTTTATTTACAGAGGTATATTAGCTGTATGGATTAACAAACAGGAAAAACCGGTGGTATTAGGCGGTGAAACTATTTTCTTCTATAAAATAATTCCACATCTTAGAAAAGACATTCGATGTATAGAACTTTGTCACTTAGGAACATGGCTTCCATATACCATTGGCTTCATTGACAGGATAAATGTGAGAGTATTTAGTACTGAAAACCTCAAGCGGGAAGTAGAAAAACAATACAAAGAAAACAACCTTACGTCTGATTACTTTGACAAGTTGTATTTTATGGAAAATTCTATTGATTTATCTGAAAGTACGCACATAGAAAATGAGAAACTTGAAGTTGTTTTTATTGGTAGAGGATCGCCGCAAAAGAGAGTTCATCTTAGTGCCGCTATAGCAGAAAAAATGCACAAGGCAAATGATCCGGTACATTTTTCTTTTGTCGGTGATGTTAAAAAAGTTATTGATATATCCAAATATCCTTACTGCAAATTTTATGGAAATATAAAAGATGAAGCGTTGATGAAAAAAGTTTATCAACAATCAGACGTACTATTACTTACCTCTGCATTTGAAGGACTCCCGGTTGTGGTAATGCAAATGATGGCTTATGGGAAAGTAGTGGTTTCTACGGCTGTAAATGGTATACCCGACTATATTCAGCACATGAAAAATGGGTTATTGATAACTTCAACTGCTGAGGAAGATATTATTGAAGAGGGAAGTGAATTGCTTCGTCTGTTAATTAATAATCCTGCCTTAAAAATTTCTTTAGGAGAAGAAAATAGAAAAATAGCTGAACAAAAATTTAGTTATGAAATTTTTTGTTCAAAATACAGAGGTCTGTTATTAAAATGAAAATTGAATGAATTGTTAGTTTGCTTCTTATCCTGCGATCTAATTCTGATTCAAATTTTACTGAAAAGAATTTTTAAGTCAAACAAATTTCTTCGAAAAGAAAGAGGTCTGATACTTTTGCAGGGTAGAAAAAAAATGATTCAATCAACTTTATAAGAAGTGGTTAAATGAATCATTTAATTCAATAAATGTCATGAAAAAAATCGCTGCAATTGTACCCTATAGAATCTATCCTTACAATTCGGGCGGGCAAAAGTCCCTTGCCTTATTTTATAATTTTTTTTCCCAAAAAAAAGATCTGTTTCTTATTTGTACTTCAAATAATACAAAACCTGCTGATGCCAAATACACAATCTCTCCTGTTTTAGGTAACTCTGTTTACAGATACATTAATCCTTTTCTTTTTTTTAAGCTTAAAAACTTAATTAATAAAAATAACATTGATATTATCATTCTTGAACATCCTTATTTTGGATGGCTTGCATACCTGTTAAAAAGGTTTTTGAAAGTAAAAGTAGTTGTTCACTCTCATAACATAGAAGGATTACGCTTTCAGACTTTACATAAGGGGTGGTGGAAGATATTATGGCAATATGAAAAATGGACTCATTCCATCGCAGACTTTAGTTTTTTTATACAGAAAAATGATAAAGAGTATGCTATTCAAAATTTTCATCTTAACCCGAATAAGACTTCGGTTATCACTTACGGTATAACCTGGAGTAAGCAACCTGATGAGAAAGAAAGAGATGATGCAAAAAGGCGTCTTAAAGAGTTACATAATATACCAGGAAATGAAACAATTATACTTTTTAATGGAGCTTATGATTATAAACCTAACAGAGATGCTTTAGAAGCCATTATTTATAATATAAATCCTTCCCTGCTTGCAAGAACTGATTTCAACTATAAAATCATAATTTGTGGAAGACACATTCCAACTGAGATATTAAATCAAACTTTTGAAAATGTGATTTTAGCAGGTTTTGTAGAAGACATAGAATTGTATTATAAAGGCGCTGACACTTTTATCAACCCGGTAAATGACGGGGGAGGTATAAAAACAAAATTGGTAGAAGCGCTTGGATATAACATTACTTCGGTATCAACCATCAATAGCGCTATTGGCATTGATGAAAAAATCTGCAATGGAAAATTGTTGATTGTTGAAAATGAAAATTACGCAGCCTTTGCAACAAAGGTTGTTGAGGCTGGTGCAGTTAGCTCTTCAATCGGGAAAGATTTTTATGACTATTTTTATTGGGGAAATATTATTGATAAGGCACTAAACATTATAAAGCAACTATAATAAGGGTTCAGGCGTCCTTATATCTATAACTTTTTCTTTAAAATGTAAAAAGTATTTAATTAAATTTCAAATTCTTATAATAGATTTGAAATAATAACGTTATTAACTGCAGTTTAGGAAGTTTTAATTCATAACAGCCAAACCCAACCAAAACATAAATTAAAATGAATAAATTTGACTTTTATTAGCCCTTTTCCTCGTATCTCTTGTCATTACCAGTTGTATAAAAGAACCAATAAAAAATTTTCCCCCTCTTGTTAATGCCGGAGAAGATACAATTATTAACTTCAGAAAATCTACTTCAGATACTATCGGGTTAAATGGTGAAGCAATAGATAAAGATGGTTCGGTAGTTAGTTATCTTTTCAGATGCTTCAAAACGTCCTAAACTTATTGTACAATATTCCAAATAATTCTTTCAATTTTCATATTTCCGAATGTTCAAAAAAGTACCTGTTAAGGCTACTTTTTGTATCGGGCATTAGGGCGCGTGTACCAATGGTATCTCCATCAGGAGGAAACAAAATATTTTACTCCTTATTAATTGCATATTATTATATGCTATAGAAAATGAGCAACAAGTGGACAGCTTTGGAAGTTAACAAATTTCAAAAGCAAATTTCTGTAAAGAGAAGTTTAATAAAAAGTATAGAAAATTGTTAATATATACGAGCATTTAATTTATAGTATTAAAAAAGTACGAAAACAACATCATAATTTTTGAAAAGAAACCAAAGGAAAGAAATGCAGAAGGAAGCTTCTTTTGATGTTCTATAATTTGTTTTAGTTTTTTTGGAATAACAATATTTTCTTTATTATACTTTGAAAATTCCTGCAATGTTGTAATTTTTAAATTTCGAACCAGTCTCCAGAAAGCATCATATACAAATATATTTTTTAAACAATCTTCTCCTATTTTATTCAAAACAATAAGATGTTCGGGTATTTCTATTTCAGGCTTTAAAAAACTATATTTTGTAACCTGTTCTTCATGTACGCCTATATTAATTAAAAATTGATCAATGAAAAAAGGTTTCGTATTTTTTAAATAATGGATGTAAAAATCCATATCTACCAGCCACTGCAACCTTTTATCATAAAAGATCTTTTTATCATTTCGGTAGATCGTTACGCTCGGCGGTCCGATGATGTTGCTTGATAATAGCGCTGCAGGATATTTTAAAATGATTGATCGTAACAAAGCGGTGGGAGAATAGTTTTTTTTACTTTTTCCATCTGCATATTTATTTTCATAAGAACAGTAAAAAAAGCTATGATTTTTTTGGTTATTTATTTTTTCTGCAAATACTTCTAAAGCCTTTTCACTGCTAAACCAATCATCATGATGCATAATCTTTATCCATTCGCCTTTCGAATGAAAAACAGACACATTCCAATTTTCCGGTGACCCTAAGGCAATTTCATTTTTAAGATATGATATTGAAAAGTTCCATTTTGTGGTATTGATAAAATCACTAACAGAATTGTCGTTGCTGTCATCAGTAATAATGACCTCGAAATTTGTAAAGGTTTGTATTGAAATGCTTTCTAATAGCAGTTTTAAATACTCAACATTTTTATAAGCAGGAATGCATATCGAGATTAAAGGAGAATTTTCATTCTGTTTTTTTGAATTCATTCAAAAATGATTATTTCTTTAAATTCTATATCCATCTCTTATTAGCAATGACACTAATAATATAAACGGGCTGCAAACTTTTATGGCAATAAATTCAATAAAAGCTATATTATCATTTAAAACTTCGAAAGTAGACTTTCTAATAACTATAACAAAAAATAGTCTGCTATTAAGAACGGATAGGAATAATTTTGCACGTTTTAATATTTCTATTGTTTGATGTAAACTACCGATGAATTTTTTCAACTTTAAATATATAATCAGAAAAAGACAAATAGGAGATGCATTGTGGATTGAACCTGTTATTAGGGAATTATCAAAAAGATATAAAAAAGTATACGTTCATACAAAATACAATGAGTTATTCAAAAATTATCCGTATCCCAATGTTATTTTTAAAAACAAACTTTCTTCTATAGAAAAAATCCTTTCTAAAGTTGAACGTCTTTTACATACCACTTTTTTCTTTATTAATTTAGAAATGTCCTATGAAGAAAATCCGCAAGAGCATTTTCTTTATGCATATCAACGGGCAGCACATTTACCTTTAACAGATGAATATCCGAAACTGTATCTAAGCGAGGAAGAAATAAATAAAAAAATAGTCCCATTTGATAAATACGTTGTTTTGCACCTAGATAGTGTGCATAGCAGAAACTTCAGGAAAATTTATGGTGTAGATTGGGCAGTTATAATTTCCTATATAAGCAGTAAGGGTTTTAAAGTTGTTCAGTTAGAAGAAAAATCAATCAAGTTAGAAGATGGACAATCGATTTCTACAAATCTCAGGGATCTGATGGCAGTAATACAGAAAAGTTCCTTCTTCATAGGTATAGACTCGTCGCCAAGCCATTTTGCTGCAAGTCTTAAAATTCCATCGCTAATATTTTTTGGATCTGTTAATCCTTTATTCAGGCATTTTCCCAAACTTTTCGAAGGATTTTTTTTGCAACAGCCATGTGAGTTTGCAGGCTGCTACCATACATCTCCAAGTAAAACAGGTGTACGATGCAGGTTAGTTGGAGATAATGGCATCCCTAAGTGCTCTTTGCATTCCTCTGAATATGTTGTTAGAAATATCGATCTATTACTTAAACAATTCCTTCCCGATGCTTAAAAAAATTCAACGAAAAATAAAGAGAATTTTAAATATAAAAGAATTACATGGATCAGAGACATCTAAAGTAAGACCGTTAGTAATGGAATATTGCGTTGGTGCCGGATGTGATATAGGGTTTGGCGGAGACAAAATAAAAAAAGAGAATTGTATCGGAATTGATTATGCCCAGCCATACGCGTATGCCGGAAAGGATAAAGTAGATATTGCTTGTGATGTGATGAATGAAAAAATACCTGTAGAAGATAATACTTTTGATTATGTCTATTCCAGTCATTTAATTGAAGATTTTATAGATACGGCAAAAGGTGTAAAAGAATTTAGCCGGATATTAAAGGATGGAGGTAATTTAATTCTTGTATTTCCAGACCAAAAGAAATATGAACAACATTGCAAGGAAACAGGGCAGCCTGTTAACATTCATCATAAACATGCAGACATGGGATTGAAGTTTATGAAAGAAGTAATGGACAAAACACTTGTAAGTTACCAGTTCCTTTTTGAAAGCAATTGCGAAATTGATTATAACGTAATAATTGTTGCAAGGATAAACAAATAATTAGTTCAGTTTTCTGATTTTTTCAAGTTTATAGCCAACCATAGCAAGCGCTCTCATTAAAATTTTCTTTGGTAAAGAATGATGTTTAACAGGCTTTTTCTTACCGTAAACACATTCCATCAGAAGATAAGATATGAAATTGTTTGCTGTAAGTAAATCAGTATAATTGTTAGCAAGGCTTTGCAGCGCTTCGTTTTCAGAAAGCTTAAAACGGTTTTGATGGGTGGAAAGCAAGGCAGGTTTATCAATTCTGAAACCGCTGAAATGAAAGAATATTAGTGGCTTATCGTTTGCAAAGTATTGCCCGTTCTTTTCGGTCAATTTTCGTTCATGCATATTCCAATAAGCGAGATTACACCCTTCATTTGTAAGGAAATGAAACTCTTTAAAATAAATTGGCACCAGGTTTAGCCAAAGTTGGTCAACCATCATTCCTTCACATACATTATAAAATCCCTGGTCAGATAATCGCTGTTGCCACCATGATAAAAATAGTTTAGCTATCAAGCCGTTTTTAAGGCCAATAAAGCCACCGTTGTATAAACCTGAATTAAGCACGTCCCTCTCTAAGGGATATTTTCCGTCATCAGGTGGCGCCGAAATGAAATGAGGAGAAAGCAGGATAGAATGATTATTCAAAGCTTCTTCTATAGTATCAAAACTATTGTAAACACAAATATCAGTATCAAAATATAATAAAATCTCGGGGTTATACTTTTCGAACAAATGATTACCATAAAATGCTTTTAACGCACAGCTAAGTTCAAAGATGTTATACTGCTTGTCCATCTTGTCAAGCTGAGGTATTTGAAGCGTTGAGAGCGAAATGAACTCAATAAATGGAAAAGATTTTACGTCAATGCGGTCAAGGATTTCATCTGCAAGTCCCACGATAAAACGATATTCAGGGTTATGTTGTAACAAGGATTTGGCGAGCACAACTACCTGGCCTAACCTGTTCAGTGAGCAAACAGTATATGCAATTTTCATTTATACATTCTTTTGAGCTAATATTACATTATTAAGATAAAGATCTTTATTTCGCGGCATTATCCGATTAAGTAAAACACCAATAATATTTATTAATGGAATGATAGTTTTTTTTGCAATCTTCACGAGCAAAGGAATTGTAAGTTTAGGCAAAAGCACATCATTTAAATAGGCAACCTGCAATTGAAAAACTGTTGTAAAAAAATTTCCGCTTTTGTCAGTAATTAATATTTCAAAATTATTTTTTTTTAATTCGCTGTGCAAAGCATAGATAGTATATCGTGCATAATCGTAGGGCTTTTCATGTTCGGGCCATGCAAAGGGACATGTAATTAAAATTTTACCTCCCTGTTTTAGCACGCGGTTCAGTTCGGGCAGAATTTCATTCAAATTAAATATGTGCTCGAATACTTCGCTGCAAAAAATACTATCATAAATATTGTCATTAAAAGGCAATGATCTGCCATCATAAAAAACATCTATTAATTCATTCTTATGGCTATGACCATCATTTTCAAGATCAACTCCTGTATAAGATAATACATGAGTGAATAGAGGCTTGTAGGGCTTTGCACCACAACCGAAATCAAGTAAGTTGCCCTGCAACATCAATGAGTACTCCTTTATTTTCTGATACAAACCCTTTCTTATAAAATAATATGGATGAAATAAAGATGGCTTAAACTCGGGGTTAAGCATTTTATGCTATTTTTATTTGCAATATTACATACTTTAGGAATCTTAAAAATTCTAAACTACTTGCTGATAAGAAACGATTGGTATTAAAATTTATTTTTTTTATAAACTGAAACAGCAGAATTATGTGTAATAATTGATCTTAAAAATTTTGGGCTAAATAATTAGTTATATGAGAAGTCCTGTCACAAATACAGAAAATGTAAGAATTGTTGAATCCATTCCTTCAAAATTAATAATTAGGAAATATCTTAAGGAATTGAATATTAATGTTTCCCGCTTCTTTGAAACTGATACGGTTAAAATATTTGAATGCTTAGACACAGGCTATAAATTTTATTATCCTTTTAATATAATAGGAGATGATAAGCTTTACGAAGACCTGCAGGCAATTGGTGGTTATTATAGCACGTGGAACTGGGAGCATGAAGTAGCGTTTAATCAAATAAAAAAAAATGATAAAGTTTTAGAAGTTGGCTGCGGTGACGGTGGATTTATTTCTAAATTGAAAGGAGCTAACATAGATTGTTGCGGGTTAGAATTAAATAAAAAGGCAGTGGAAGTGTGTCTTCAAAAAGGGTTAGTCGTATTTGACGAACTATTAGAAGAGCATAAAGTAAAGCGCCCTGATTTCTACGATGTGGTATGTAGTTTTCAGGTACTTGAGCACATATCTGACGTAGAAAGTTATATTAATGACTCGATAGATGTAGTGAAAGTTGGCGGTAAAATTATTTTTGGAGTCCCCAACAATAATCCTTTTATTTTTAAAAGGGATATTTATCATACTTTAAATATGCCTCCTCATCACATGGGATTATGGTCAGAAGGATCATTTAAAAGCCTGGAAAAATACTACCGGATGAAATTGATAGATATTAAGGTTGAACCATTAAGGGAAGTCAGAAAATACTTAAATGTCTCCCTGGAGTATAATAACTTATTCCTTCTTAAGAAAATAACTAAATATATTCCGGCAATTTTAATAAGACCTATTGCTAAAATTATGAAATGGAAAGGACGGCATTTAATAGGAATATTTGAAAAGACTTAAAAATTTCAAGTCAATGATATCTGAGTAGATATTTATAGAGCTATTAAGATAATGTAATTTGCAGTGAGTGATTGTATATTAAAAGTATTTCCAAATTATAAGACTCGTTACCCCGGCTTCCGGTATTCCAAATTTATTTTATTATAATAAATGTACAATACCTTCGACGAATAAAATTAGCGGTTTAATTTCATGAGTATTATTCAAAAGCAAAGTATAAGGTCTTCTATTGTTATAACGATTGGGTTTGCTATTGGGGCTATTAATATTATTTTAATTCAACCAAAAGTTCTTACACCGGAACAATATGGACTTACCAACATAATAACTTATGCCGGTATTACACTTGCCTCTATGTGTACTTTAGGGTCTATACCAGTAATTAATAAATTTTTCCCTTTTTACAAAAGCTATCTTAAGGCAGATAAAAACGACTTACCTTTTATAACTCTCTTTATTTGCCTGCTGGGGTTTATTATTATGTGCAGTTTTGGTTATGCTTTGCAGGACATTATAGTAAGAAAATTTAGTGAAAAGTCTCCTCTTTTTGTCAAATACAGTTACCTCGTTTATCCGTTTGGTTTTTTTATACTCATGCTAATGTGGCTCGAGAGTTTTAGTTGGTCTTTTAGAAAAGGAGTTATCTCTAATGGGTTAAGAGAAACAGTTGCAAGAATAATATTTACTTTTTTATTACTCTTTTTAAGTATTCGTATTATAAACATACATCAATTCTTTACTTTTTTTTCGCTCTTATACGCATTGCCGGTTTTTATCTTATTTTATATTTTAAGAAGAACTAAAGAATTTATCTTTATCCCTGTTATAAGTTCAGTGACAATGCGTCTAAAAGGCCGAATGATAAATTTTGGTCTTTTTATTTTTGGTGCCCAGTTTTTAAACCTTTTGTCTCGCACTGTCGATACATTTATTTTGTCTTCAAAATCTGCAGGTGGCCTTCGTGATGTCGCTGTTTTTACTATCGCTACTTATGTTGTTACTATTATGGAAATTCCTCAGAGAAGCGTAACCTCTATAACTGTTCCGGTATTGGCAGAGTCGTGGAAAAACAAAAACTTAACTCACATTAAAAAAGTTTACGTAAAAAGTGTAAACAATTTGTTAATCATAGGCCTTGTAATGTTTTGTATCATTTGGGTAAATACACCCAATCTTGAACGATATCTCGGAAAAAATTTCTCAGGTATTGAAAAACTTGTTTTGCTTATGGGAATTGGAAAACTGATAGACCTTGGCACTGGCGCCAACTCCCAGGTTATTGCAACTTCCAGCTTTTGGAAAGTTGATTTTACCACCAACGTGTTGTACACGATTCTGGCATTGCCTCTCAACTATATTCTTATTTCAAAGTATGGGTTGATTGGTGCAGCCTATTCTACCCTTATTTCGGTTACTTTTTATAACGTAATGCGATTTGGATTTCTCTGGTATAAATTTAAAATGCAGCCATATTCGTGGCCTAATTTTCTGGTAGTGGTTATTGCAGTTGTGTGTACAGCAATTGTGTATTATATTCCGAAAAATGCTTCACCGGTTATTGATACCATTATCAGAACAATCGTATTTATAATATTATTTGCGCCGGCCATCTATTTCACTCATATCTCAGAAGAAATAAATGAATTAATCAGAAATTATCTTAATAAAGCTAAAAGTATCGTGAAGGGTAAGTGATGAAATTATTTCTGCAGAAAAGACAAAAACTTATTCAATCCCTTTCGCTTTTCTTCATTTAATACATAACTTATGTTTTTAGTATAATAAGTTTTTAAATCATAAAAAGGTGAAATATTTTCTGCTACAACTGCATTTATATTTTGCAGGCCTTTTTTGTTGGCTTCGTTAAAGCTTTTTATAAAAGCTTCGGGTAATTGTTTGTTAGCAACCCATGCTGCAAAAACAAATGGCAAGCCCGTAAATTTAATCCATGCCTCGGCAAGATCATAGATGTAAGGCGATATTTTTCTTTGCTCAAAAGCCCTGTCACCAATTACTACGGCAGCCGTTGTGCCCTTTATTTCCTCTCTGAAATTTTCTCCGGCTTCCTCAAAAATCACCTGTAGTTTCCAGTAGTGTTTTATTAAAACTCTTGCAAGCGCCACAGATGTTTTGCTTTGATAATCCAGTATAATTTTTTCAATTTTATCGAGCCGCACTTCACTAAACAAACACACCGAAGCAACAGCACTTTCCGCTCCGATACAGTAATCACTGATAATGTAATATTCTCCCAGTTTTGGTATAATTGCTACGGGCACCAGTCCTGCATCTATTTCGTCGTTGAGTAACATTGCCCCAATTTTTGCCGGGTATTCTTCTGTGATTTCCATTCCATTTATCTGCAATCCATGCTTGAAAGCGTACATCAAAGGCTTCGTATTCAGATAACTTACCGCACCTACCTTTATAGTCTTCTGCAATTCATCTAATTTTGAGGTGCAAAGAAAATAAAGTTCCGCTATATGCAGCATTTTTTAAACCACAAAGGCACAAAGGCCACGAAGTTGCACTAAGACTTTGGGTTTCTTTGTGTCTTTGTGGTTCTCATTCTACAAAGTAAAAAGGTGTAAAAGTGTAAAGCGTACATTAAAACCAGCTACTAACAAATGGAATTAAATAATCTTACAGCTATATCTCCCATCGATGGTCGGTACAGAAGGCAAATAGAGTTTCTTGACGAATATTTTAGTGAATATGCATTGATAAAATACCGGGTTCTGGTCGAAGTGAAGTATTTTTTCTTCCTGGCTGATAATAATTTCTTTACCGCCAATACCAGGTGGCGGCAGGTGTTGCAAAAAGTTGCAGATAAATTCAGTGTGGAAGATGCACAGCAAATAAAAAAAATTGAAGCTATTACAAACCACGATGTAAAAGCGGTAGAATATTTTTTAAAAGAGCAGCTTGAAAAAGCTGGTGGTAATGACGTAAAAGAATGGATTCATTTTGGTCTCACTTCGCAGGATATTAATAATACTTCCATTCCGCTAAGCTGGAAAGACTGTATGGAAAATGAATATTTGCCATTGGTTGTAAACCTGAAAAAGCGGTTGCAGGATTTTGCGGTGCAATGGAAAAACATATCTATGCTTGCTAAAACACATGGTCAGCCTGCATCGCCAACAACTTTAGGCAAAGAGCTAATGGTATTTGTTGAAAGGATTGAAAACCAGGTTGATTTGTTTTCGTATGTTCCATATTCTGCCAAATTTGGAGGTGCTACAGGAAATTTTAATGCGCATACAATTGCTTATCCTGGTAAGGATTGGATAAAACTTGCCAATGACTTTGTGGAAAATGTTTTAGGTCTTCACCGCCTGCAGTTTACCACTCAAATAGAACACTATGATAACCTCGCAGCTCATTTTGATTCTATTAAGCGGATCAATAATATTCTCATAGATTTTTGTCGCGACATGTGGACTTACATCAGCATGGAGTATTTTAAGCAAAAAACAAAAAAAGGCGAAGTAGGCAGCAGCGCTATGCCGCATAAAGTAAACCCGATAGATTTTGAAAATGCTGAAGGAAATCTTGGAGTAGCCAATGCTTTGTTAGAACACCTTTCAGCAAAGTTACCAATAAGCCGCCTGCAACGCGATTTAACTGATAGCACCGTTTTACGCAATCTTGGCGTGCCTGTTGCCCATACATTGATTGCTATAAAATCTATAGAAAAAGGCCTGGAAAAGCTATTGCTAAACGAGGCTAAGATAAATGAAGACCTTGAAAACAATTGGGCAGTTGTGGCGGAGGCAATACAAACTATTCTAAGACGTGAGAACTATCCGCAACCATACGAAGCATTGAAAGAACTGACAAGGGGAAAAACATTAATAAGTAAAAATGATATTCAGAGCTTTATAGAAACGTTGGATATAAACGAGACAGTTAGGGATGAATTGAGGAAGATAACACCTCAAAACTATATTGGAGTGACTGCTGATTATTGATTTTATAGCTTAAATTTGAAGTATGGCTTTATCAAACAAAATAATACCACATTATACTTACCAGGATTACATTCAATGGGAGGGACGTTGGGAATTGATTGAAGGCCACCCGATAGCAATGAGTCCATTACCAATTCCTGAACACCAACGGTTGTCGGCTAATCTTATTTATGAATTGAAAAATGAATTTAAAAAAAACTGTAAGGATTTTAAGGTTTACTCACCTTTAGATTACAAAATTTCTGAGGATACCACTATTCAACCTGATGTTTTAATTGTTTGCGGTAAGATAAAAAAACCTTATTTGGATTTCCCTCCTTTAGTCGCTGTTGAAATTCTTTCTCCTTCCACAATGCTTAGAGACAGAAACACTAAATATTTTATTTATCAGGATTAGGGAGTAAAATATTACTTAATTGTTGATGCTGACAAAAGCATGATTGAAATTTACCAGTTAATTAATGGAAAATATGAAGTTTAGGCTTATATTAATGGCTTCGGTTTTTATTTTAATGAAAATTGTGAAATATCTCCTCAATTGGACAATATCTGGGAGTAACGGGCTAAATATTATTATTAATTTAAACCTTTATTAAAGCAATGTAAAAAATGGGATTAGCAGAAAAATATATTCCGCATTACACTTACCAGGATTGGCTTCACTGGGAAGGCCGGTGGGAACTGATAGAAGGACATCCGATAGCGATGAGTCCGATGCCTGTTCCTGAACACCAAAGGGTTGCTGCGGAATTGATTACAGAGTTAACATTAGCTCTTAGAAAAGGCGGCTGTAAAGATTGCAAAGCCTATGACTCTGTAGATTATAAAATAGCAGAAGATACAATATTTGAACCTGATATACTTGTTATTTGCGGCAAAATAAACAGAAGTTATTTAGATTTCCCTCCGGTTATAATTGTAGAGATTTTATCAAAATCAACAGAAGAGCGCGACAGAGGTATAAAATATCAGTATTATGAACAGGAAGGAGTCAAGTATTATTTGATTGTTGATGTAAACAAAAAAAGTCTTGAGATTTATGAGTTGGTTAAGGGTAAATACCGATTGCAGCCTTACCAGAAAAGCTTTAAATTTCAGTTAAACCAGAATTGTGAAATATTTCCTCAGTTCGATAATATATGGGAGTAAACTATTGCTGCAAAACCAGTCTCGCTAAATACTGGTCAAATTCATTTTCGTATAAAATTTCAGTTTCCCATCCTTCTTCTTTTGCAATTTGTGTTAGTTTGTTTTTATCAATATATAACCATGTAAACCAATCTGTTTTTTGTTTTTTATATTCATATCGGTACATTATTTCTCCGTAATAATTCTCGGTTTGAGGTAGCTTTCCATCATATAAATAGGCAACGTCTGAAGAGTCAAATATCATTTGGCCGGCTGGCTTAAGTAATTTTTTAACATTCCGGAAAAACTTTCTAAGCCTGTTTATATTTCCTGTAAGACCTATGCCATTCATTAATAAAAGTAAGGTATCAAAAGTATTTTCTTTAAACTTAAAAATGTCTTTGCGAACGATCGATTTCACACCGCGAAGTTTCATTACCTCTGCTGCCTTTGGTGATATTTCAAGTGCTGTTGCTTCCATACCTTTTTGCTGCAACAGCAATACATGCGTGCCCGCCCCAGCTCCTATGTCTAATACTTTACCTTTGCACTTTTGCAAGGCGATCAATTCCTGACGGGGCAAATTTGGCGGCCGGCGAAAATAGACAGATACCGGCATTTCTTCTTTAGGTCCATACTTATTATGAATCCATAATTTTCCCGGCGAAGCTCGTGTATGATAGTCGTACAAAGCCTGCCCCAAAACGTCATTCATAGTAGTTATTTGTTTTAGCGATTTTAGCATCTGATCTATACAAGCGGAAAAACACAAAATATTGCTTATTTTATTTCAATAGTTACAAAAAATTTAGATATTCTAAAAATTATGTTTGTTGTTAAATCATCGCTTATTTGTTATTAATGGCGATGCAGCAGCTTCTTTTGCATGTTTGTGATCTGCGAATTACCGGTCACCTGCAGAAATTGAACCACCCATTGTTTATCATAAATAATTTTTTTCCAATAAATTCATACCTTACAATTTTTATTGTGACCGTTCCTCATTTAAAGATAACTTTTTTAGGCACAGGCACCAGTACCGGTGTTCCTATGGTGGCCTGCAATTGCGAGGTTTGTACCTCTGCCGACCCTAATGATACCAGGCTTCGCAGCAGCATTATGGTTCAGTCCGTCTCTACAACGATTGTTGTTGATGCCACACCCGACTTCAGGTACCAGATGCTAAGGGAACATGTGAAGCATATTGATGCCATACTTATCACTCATTCACATAAAGACCATATTGCCGGGGTCGACGATACCCGGCCCTTTCAGTTTCTTTCTAATATACCTACCGAAATTTATGGCAACAAGATGTCACTTGAAGGTGTAAGAAATGAAATTCCTTATGCTTTTGGACAATTGAAATATCCTGGTATTCCCAAAGTAAATCTGCATGAAGTGTCTTTAGCGCCTTTTTCTATCGGCGATATTCCCGTTATTCCAATATTAGTATGGCATTATAAAATGCCTGTTTTTGGTTTCAGATTTGGCAATTTTACTTATATAACAGATGCCAACCGTATTGATGATACTGAGAAGAAAAAAATTATGGGCAGTGAAATACTTGTATTGAATGCATTAAGAAATGAGCCGCACATTTCGCACTTTACGCTACAGCAGGCAATAGACATGGTAAAGGAATTAAAGATTCCTAAAGCATATCTTACACACATCAGTCACCAGTTAGGTTTGCACAGGGCAGTGAATGCGCTTTTACCTGGAAATATAGAGTTAGCATACGACGGACTGAAAATTGAAACGTGATTTTTTTTAAAATGTTTTCATAAATATATATTACAATATGAAATATTGGTGGCGAAATGTTGTAAAAGAGTATTTTACATTTTCCGCAAAAGAGAGAAATGGGTTGATAATAATGTTTTTAACAGGTGTAGTTATTTTTCTTTTTTCAAGGTACTTTCCGGTAAAAAAAGATGCTGTAAGTAAAGATGCTTTCCAGCAGGAACTGGCACATCTTAAGATTAATCTTGACAGTTCGCATAGCAACAGAAGTTATCAGCATGACGAAAGCTTTGCAGATTACTCTCAGCCAAAGCCAAATGAACCGGCAAACGATTTTAAAGGAAAACTGTTTTATTTCGACCCAAACACCCTTGATGCCAATGGCTGGAAAAAATTAGGCGTGCAAGAAAAAACGATAAGAACCATTCAGAAGTTTTTAGCAAGTGGTTATCAATTTCGTAAACCGGATGATATAAGGAAAATTTATGGCCTGAGTAAAGAAAATGCAGCGCGGCTTATTCCTTATATTCATATCGTCCCAAGAGAATCTTCTGCAAACGCTTCTTATGCTAATAATGGAAATACAACTTCCGCATTTAACAGCATCGCAGAAATAAAAAGAACAAAGAGTATAGATATTAATGCAGCAGACACCTCAGAATTTATTTCTTTGCCCGGAATTGGAAGTAAACTAGCCACACGTATTGTAAATTTCAGAGAAAAGCTTGGCGGATTTAGTTCAGTTGCACAATTAGGAGAAACATATGGTATACCCGACAGCACTTTTCAAAAGATTAAACCCCGACTGCTATGTTTACAACCTGCTTTAAAAACCATTAATATCAATACTGCTGATATAAATGAACTACGTGCTCACCCTTACCTGCGATGGAATATTGCCAATGCGATTATTAATTACCGGCAGCAGCATGGAAATTATAAAGCTGTAGAAGACATTAAAAAGATTGATATAATAACCGATGAGTTGTATAATAAAATAGCGCCTTACCTGGTAGTGTGAGTCAATGTTGTTTTTAACAGGAAAAGATTTATTTTTAATTTATGAAAAATGCAGAATTGAGCAGGAGGGTTATTTTAGATGTATTGCATCGTAACAAAGATTTATTGAAGTCTTACGGTGTAAAGCAAATAGGTCTGTTTGGTTCTTTCGTAAGAGATGAAGGAAAAGAAGATAGTGATGTTGATTTTCTTGTGGATTTTGAAAAAGAGAAAAAAACACTTTCCAATCTCGTTAATTTAGGAGAATTTTTGGAAGACCTCTTTGAAAAAAAAGTTGATATTATCACACCGCAGGGACTCAGTCCCTTTATTGGTCCGCACATTCTTAAAGAAGTTCAATATGCCTCTTTCCAATCTTGATTTTTTACAACATATTTCTGATGAAGCAGATTTTTGCCTTGAGAACACCGCTATCTTTTATATTCCGGATAGTAACTCATTCCTTTAACCAATAAGGTTCTCTGCTATGATGAAAAAAGGATAATATAACAACCAAATATCTCTTTTCATCTATATAATAATGCATTTTGTATGGAAAGTGCTTACATGATGAACTTCTTATCTCGTTATATTCAAAAGAAGCAAAAAAAGGATTGTTTTTTATCCTGGTTTGAAGATTTTTTATATCATTCGATAAATTTTTTACTAACCCTTTTCCCTGGTTATTATACCATTCTTTCGCCTCCTTTATTTCCTGTACAGCATTATGAGAGTAAACTATACTGTAACTCTTATAAGCCATTACTCAGCATCATTTAACATAGATAAAACTTCATCTTCTGAAACAACATTATCAGGGTTACTTTTATATGCCTGAAGTCTTTTTAAAGTTTCTGTCTTTTGCCATTCCGGAACATCTGCAAGTATTTCAATAGCACCATCCTGCTGCAATTTGATCATTGCATCATTTGCATAGTCCTTTTTTATTCTAATATGATATGTGTTATCTGTCATATTCTATTTCTTTAAAGTTACAAATTTATTCATTTCCATAATTCGTAAAATAATGTGACAGTATTAGTTCAAGATGTAATAAAAAAGACAAAGCATAAGCAAGTGTCATAACAAGGTTGCAAAAAAGAACAAAAGCATTGTTACAAAAGACTCTCTCCTAATCAACCACAACCATTATTCTGTCAACTGTCGTATCCCATCCATCAACTGGCCGTCACGCTACCCCCGGCTATAATTGGGCGCTTCCCTGGTAATTACTACGTCATGTACATGACTTTCGCGCATGCCGGCATTAGAGATTTTTACAAACTGTGCCTGCTGAAGTTCCTTTATTGTTTTAGCCCCGCAATATCCCATGCCTGCCCGCAATCCCCCGGTAAACTGGTATACAACTTCATTCACCCGGCCTTTATATGAGATACGGCCTTCTATGCCTTCAGGCACATATTTTTTTATGTCATCTTCCACATCCTGGAAATAACGGTCGCCGCTGCCTTCAACCATTGCTCCCAGCGAACCCATACCCCGATATTCTTTAAACTGTCGTCCTTCGTAAAAAATGGTTTCCCCGGGGCTTTCTTCCGTTCCGGCGAAAATGCTGCCCATCATTACAGAATTTGCTCCGGCGGCAAGGGCTTTTACCATATCACCTGTATACCGGATACCTCCGTCAGCTATCAATGGCACATTTGTATCTTTCAAGGCATTAGCAGTTTCCATAATTGCGGTAAGCTGCGGCACGCCAATGCCTGCTACAATACGGGTGGTACAAATCGAGCCCGGCCCGATTCCTACTTTTACGGCATCTGCTCCTGCTTCGGCAAGTGCTTTTGCTCCTTCCGCCGTTCCAACGTTCCCGGCAATTACCTGTAAATCTTTAAAATTGCTTTTCAAACTTTTCAAAGCATCAATCACGCCTCTACTATGACCATGGGCACTGTCAAGCGTTACGACATCTACGGCAAGGTGTTGTAATGCAGCAGCCCGATCGAGCATATCTTTTGTAATACCCAATGCGGCACCAACCATAAGCCTTCCAAACATGTCTTTGCCTGCGTTGGGAAAATTGCGTAAATGTAAAATATCTCTGAAAGTTATGAGCCCGACTAATTTTCCGGCTTTGTTTACCACTGGCAATTTTTCTACTTTATGCTGCCGCAGAATCACTTCAGCCTGTTTAAGGTCGGTTCCTTCCGGCGCAATGACAAGATTATCCTTAGTCATTAATTCGCTAACCTTCCGCTGCTTATTGTCTTCAAACCTCAAGTCACGATTTGTAAGAATACCAACTAATTTATTTGAATTATCAACAATAGGAATTCCTCCTATTCTATTCTCTTTCATCTGCCTTAATGCATCCCCGATGGTGGCATCTGCAGTTAAAGTGATGGGATCAATAATCATAGCGCTCTCACTTCGTTTCACCTTACGTACCTGCTCTGCCTGCTGGTCTATGCTCATATTTTTATGCAGAATGCCTATGCCGCCTTCCCTGGCAAGGGCTATAGCAAGTTTTGCCTCAGTCACGGTGTCCATTGCTGCAGATAGCATCGGTATTTTCAACTGCAAACTTTTTGTAAGCCGAGTAGTGATATCTACATCGCGCGGTAATACCTGGCTGTATCCAGGCATAAGTAACACATCATCAAAGGTTAAACCTTCACCAAAAAATCTGGAAGAATCTGAATAAGTGCTGTGAGAAGTGGAGTTTGTTGCCATGTGCAAAGATAAAGATAGAACCACGATTTTTTGAATTTTAAAGAGATTATTTAGAACAATGATTTTTCGGATTATGAAGGATTATTATGAGAATATTATAACCTTCTCACAAATACCTTATTGCCTTAATGACTAACTCCCTTATTTATTAACTTGCCAACCATATTTTAAAAAATAGTTTTTTGAAAAAATATTCTTCTTTTATATTAAGTCTTCTTACCGGATTATTGCTTGTATTTGCGTGGCCTGTTTCAGCTCTTACATTGCTTATCTTTTTAGCCTGGGTTCCATTGTTGTTTATGGCAGACCAGGAGAAAAGCCGCCTTCGTTTTTTTCTGTTTGCCTTGCTTGCCATGTTTATCTGGAATGCAGGAACGACGTGGTGGATATGGAAGGCAACTGCACCAGGAGCTATAGGGGCTATCGTTGCAAACAGCTTTTTAATGAGTGTGCCATTGTGGGGATTTCATATTTTTAAAACAAAGTATGGAAATACTACAGGCTATATAAGCTTAATAGTATTCTGGCTAAGTTTTGAATACATTCATCTGAATTGGCAACTGAGCTGGCCCTGGCTAACCCTGGGAAACGTATTTGCTACCAGTACCAATTGGGTGCAGTGGTATGAATATACGGGAGTTTCGGGAGGAAGCCTGTGGGTTTTGCTTGCAAACGTTACTGTTTATAATGCCTTCATAAACAGGAATAGCATAAAAAGAACCGCTTCTATTTTTGCAGCAATAGCAATTCTTTTCTTGCCTGTTGTAATATCTTATTTTATACATCCTTCTAAAACTTTAGCCACAGAAGCAACAAACAATGTCGTAATTGTTCAACCAAATATTGACCCTTACAGCGAAAAATTCGATGTAGCATCCACAGAAGAACAAATTAAAAAGCTGATACACCTTTCTGAAGAAAAAATTGATTCAAATACGCTTCTTGTTCTCTGGCCTGAAACTGCTTTACCCGTACCTGTATTCCAAAACCAGGTACAGGAAAACCTGTACTACAAACTAGTTTTTGATTTTGTTAACCGGCATCCGCGTGTTACACTTCAGACCGGGATAGAATCTTTAAAAAATTACGGAGCAGAAAAAGTGACTAACACTGCCAGACAAAATGAATCAGACGGCAGTTATTATGATGCTTTTAACTCGGCTCTTGCCATAAAATCCGGTGAGCCTCTGCAGTTTTATAATAAAAGTAAACTGGTTCCGGGAGTAGAAACTTTGCCGGATTTTTTGCTATGGCTTGGTGCTATTTTCGAAAAGTTCGGTGGAACGGCAGGCGGATACGGGCATGATAAAGAAGCAGCGGCTTTTAAAGTTGCCGGAAATCCATATATAACAGCGCCGATCATTTGCTATGAAAGCATTTATGGAGAATACATTACTAACTATGTAAAAAAAGGTGCAAACCTGTTAACCATTATGACTAACGATGGCTGGTGGGCCAATACCCCGGGCCATAAGCAGCACCTGAACTATGCAAGGCTTAGAGCTATTGAGACAAGGAAATGGATAGCAAGGAGTGCAAACACAGGTATTTCTGCGGTGATAAACAGTAATGGAGATATTGTAGAAAGAAGAGAATGGGACAAAGCATCTTCTATTAAATACGCCATCCCTGCAATCGCCGGTGAGACTTTTTATGTGCGTAATGGTGATATTATTTTTAAACTTGCCTTATTTTTAATGATTGTACTGCTGATCTGTCATTTCGTAATGATGGTGAAGAATCGCCGTTTACATAATTTTTTTGTTTGAAGGGAAATGAATTTTGATAGTGGAAGCAAAATTTTAAGTCATTATTGATGATTGTATAACTAAGACTTCTTCTATACACAATAGTACTCACACCTTTCTTACAAATAATACTCTTATTTTTTATTTGCTTAATTATGGAAAAGAAATTCCGGTATTTAAATACAGAGATATTTTATAAAGTGACGGGCAAGGGACAACCCGTTGTATTGCTGCATGGCTTTGCCGAAGACAGTAATATCTGGAATCAACAAATTGATTTTTTACAGAAATACTGTCTTCTTATAGTTCCTGACCTTCCGGGAAGCGGCAAATCAGGGATGTTGCAAAAGGACAATATAGAAATTGAAGACTATGCGCACTGTATTGATGCTTTACTGAAAAATGAAAATATAGATAAATGTATTTTGTTGGGTCATAGCATGGGCGGCTACATTACTCTTGCCTTTGCTCAAATGTTTCCGGAGAAATTACAGGCATTTGGATTTGTACATTCTACAGCATTTGCCGATAATGAAGATAAAAAAGAAACAAGAAAAAAAGGAATAAAAATGATGGAAGAATATGGTGTTTACCCTTTTTTGAAAAATACTACACCCAATTTATTTTCTGATCAGTATAAAAAACAACATCCTGAAAAGGTTTCAGAATTGATTGAACAGGGAAAAAATTTTACTAAGGAGGCGCTGATACAATATTACACCGCAATGATGAACCGGGCAGACAGAACAGAAGTACTAAAAAGGAGCGAGGTGCCAGTATTGTTTATAATCGGCGCTGAAGATAAAGCTGCACCATTAGAGGATCTGCTGCAACAGGTGCATCTTCCAAAAATTTCTTATGTGCACATTATTAATGGCGTTGGTCACATGGGTATGTGGGAAGAAGCGCAGCAGGTCAATAACTTTCTTCTGGAATTCATCGAAGGTATTTTATAAATTTATATTGCCTGTTCCTGATGTGGCTACAGCAGGATGAAAACCTTTTAACTGGTAAATATAATATTGCTTGCAAATAGATCCACTACGGTAAATAGGAATAGTAGTAGGGGAGGAGATACTATCAAAGTTCTTCTTCAATTGCTCAATATCTTCCTGCTTGTATAAATTTGAAGGGATAATGAAATAGGCTGCATCTCCTTGTTTCAGAGGTTTTTTGTATTGGTTAAGCCAATGATACTGATGCAGATCAAACAAATTTCCTAAGGCATAAGTTTCCTGGTGCGTGAGCGATGCTATATAAAAGTCTATATGAGCGGCGGGAAACCATTTATTTACTATAATTGGTGCATCAGCGGGCATTATATGTTGAGCAATATCTTTTTTGTATAAAGAGTCTATTTTTATCCCTGCCTGCTTCCAGCCGTAGATATCTAAAGTAAAGTCTCCGTCACCGATTTGCTCACCTGTTTTTTTAGGAGACAAAGTGCCTGGATAAAAGTTTATAACAAGTATTCCTGCAATTGAAAGGATCACAATAAATGCGACGGCTGATTTTATAAAGGCAAAACCACGACTTGTTTTATTAGCAGGAACAGAGGCTAACCTGGCAGCGGCCAGAATGATGAGACTGCTATAGGCAGGCCCCGACCAGTGAGGCAGTGTATCTCTAAATAATGATACAATCAGCAACACTCCAATCAAGGGAATACCGCAACATAATAATAATCTCGCTTCCTTTTTATGGTCTGGCAGTTTTCCTTTCAAAATAAAAAATATAGTGCTCCAGATCAACAAATAGTTTAAAGGATTATTGTAGAAAAGTTGTCCGGCTAATTCTCTTAGAAATCCATCCCATTGTATTCCTGCTCCCACCAAACTTACCCGGCTTCCATGATAGGTATAGCTGATAAAGTTGTTGTTTATATTCCAGATGATTATGGGAGAAATTATAAGTAAAGTGATAATAGCAGAAATGTAAATACTTTTATCCTTAAACCAGTTTCTGCTAAACAAGACTGCGTACAAAACTACTGCGAACCAAAGAAAAACTCCATGTACTTTACTCATGATGCACAATCCCGCACTCAACCCAAACCACAGCCAAAGTTTTGCCGATCGATTACTATTTTCAGGAAGGTGCACAATCTTTATAAGTAACAAGATACTCAATAACCAAAACACCATCTGGGGGCTGTCGGGTAAAATAAACGTTCCGGCAATAATGCTGCTGTAAATGGAGGCAGTGTATAACAAGGCTGCATACCAACCAGCCTGCACGTTTTTAATGAAAGATCCTATTTTATAAATAAGAACAGTACAAATGGCAGATGAAATAATTGCTCCAATTCTTACAAACAGTTCGCTATGCAACAAAAGATTGGCTGTCGTTACTCTTATGAGCCAACCTACTATTGGCGGGTGGTCGAAGTAATTCCATTGCGGATGAAGAGCGTATGTCCAATAATAAACCTCATCATTACCAAGCTCTATAGTGCTTGCTATAATCAGCCTTGCTGCCGTAGCAAAAACTATTAGCCAAAATATTTTTTTTGAATAGTTCAAGTCTGAAGATTTAGCATAAGCTAAAGCTATTTAACCAATAGTTGTTATTTAGTCATTTGAACAGCTTTACAATAAGTCGTATCAAATCAAACAGCTTTTACCAGATAGTAATTTGTTTTTCCTTTTTGTACAAATAAATACTTTTCATTTATAAACAAAGGCAAGTCAATCTTTACAGATACATCTGATATTTTTTGTTTATTAAGGCTTACGCCCCCGCCTTGCACCATTTTTCTTGCTTCGCCCTTGCTTGCAAAAACAGCGGCGTCTGCAAGAAAAGTAACAATGTCAGGATTTTCAGACATTATTTTTTCTTTGCTTATTTCTACAGCCGGCACACCGGTTAGTGTTGCATCAAGTTCATCTTTGGTCAGCGATTCTATAATTTGTATAGTGTCTTTGCTGAATAAAAGATTAGTAGCTTGTATGGCTTTTGCAAGCGCATCTTTACCATGCACAAAGCCCGTTATTTCTTCTGCAAGTTTTTTCTGCAGATTTCGTTGATATTCGTTTCCTGCGTGCTGCGCAAGAATATCATTCACTTCCTTCTGGCTTAAAAAAGTAAATATTTTTAAATAACGTGCAGCATCTTCATCAGAAGTATTTAACCAAAACTGGTAAAATTCGTACGGAGAAGTTTTTGAACCATCAAGCCACACATTTCCTTTTTCACTTTTTCCAAACTTGCTTCCGTCTGCTTTTGTAATGAGGGGGCAGGTAAATGCAAAAGCTTCTCCGCCAGCTTTACGGCGAATTAATTCGGTGCCGGTTACAATGTTTCCCCATTGGTCGCTGCCACCCATTTGCAGTTTACAATTTTTATGGGTGTACAGGTAATAAAAATCGTATCCCTGCACCAATTGGTAAGTAAACTCTGTAAAGCTCATGCCTGTTTCACCGTCCAGTCTTTTCTTTACGCTATCCTTTGCCATCATATAATTTACGGTAATGTGCTTGCCGGCATCACGAATAAAATAGAGAAAAGAAAAATCTTTGAACCAATCATAATTATTAGCCATTTCAGCAGCATTGGGCTTAGTAATATCAAAATCAAGATATTGCTCCAATTGTTTTTTTACCCCTGCCACATTATGCTGCAGCACTTCTTCGCTCAGCAGGTTTCTTTCTTCACTTTTTCCGCTTGGGTCGCCTACCATGCCGGTCGCTCCGCCTACAAGTGCGATTGGCTTGTGCCCTGCTTTTTGCAGATGAACCAACAATAATATTGGAACAAGGCTGCCTATATGCAGGCTGTCGGCAGTAGGGTCGAAACCAATGTATGCCGTAGTTATTTCTTTCTGCAATTGCTCTTCAGTTCCCGGCGTTATATCCTGTATCATTCCGCGCCAGCGTAATTCCTCTACGAGATTCATGTATTTTTCGTGCTTTGCAGCAAAAGTAAAACAAGATGAGTTAACAGCTTTATTTGAAAAAAAGATGTTTGAAAAGTATTCTGCCCGGTGATAATAATACTCCTGCCAATTGAAGCCGTTGATTTTTTTAATTTAAAAAACTGTTACTACTCAGGTCTTTTTTAAACGCGGTACGCTGCGTTTAAATCCTTTAACAATGCAGACCTAACAGCGATTAATATTTTAATCATCAATCCAAAACTTAATTGATTATAATATACCTGCTTCTATTTATTGTTTCTTTTTAAGCGCCTTTCACCTTCATGTCTAAAATATAAACAGATTTTGAAGCTGTAATAAATAATTTATTTCTGTGCTTTCCTCCAAAACAAATATTGCCAGTCCACGGTTCAGGAATGTCAATGTGTTCGATTTGCCTGCCTTCCGGACTATAAACTGTAACACCTTTACCGGCCAGATAAATATTGCCTTTGTTATCTATCGTCATCCCATCCGAACCTTGCGCTGCAAAAAGTTGCGGCGACTGCAGTGTACCGTCTGCATTAATTTCATACCTGTAGGTCTTGTTATCACCTATATCGGCAACATAAAGATATTTACCATCCGGTGTGCCGATAATTCCATTTGGCTTCTTTGTATTTGAGGCGACTGCAACGGCCTCTTTTGCCCCGCGGGCAAGATAATATACCTGTTCTTTATCTATTCTTGTTCCTCTCCTTGTCCAGTAATCACGTTTGTATAAGGGGTCTGTAAAATATATTCCCCCGTTTGGAGCTATCCACAAATCATTCGGGCCATTCAGCAGTTGCCCTTTGAAATCACTTACTAAAACGGTAACTTTTCCCTTAGGATCAATAGCCCACAATTCATTTTTCTTATCCGCACAAGAAATCAGGTTTCCTTTTTTATCAAAATACAAACCGTTTGATCTGCCTGTTTTGTCTAAAAAAACTGAAAGTTTTCCATTTGTATCATATTTCCATATTTTATCGTTGGGCTGATCTGTAAAGAATACATTTCCATATTTATCAACTGCGGGCCCTTCCGTAAATGCAAACTGGTTTGATATTAGTTTTGGTAAAGCGCCTTTGGCAATAATGCTGGATTTTTTAGTTGTATCACTATGCTGATAACCGTAAGCTGTTGAAGGAACAGTTGCAAAAAAAATAAATAAAGAGCTTAGAAAACCAATAAAGATATTTTTCATTATATTAATATGTAAATACAAAAACAATTATTGAAATTAGTGATTTGAATTCAAATAAAAAGTAAGAGACCATTTTACAATCCACCAGCAGAATTTTTTTTAAACTTATAAAGCTATTTAAATTTTATAAAATTTATCCGAAGTAATTATGGTATTCTTATAACCAAACTCTTTTCTTCTGTTGTTATAATTATTTAATTAAAAAGGCACAAAAAAAGGCAGCGCAAAGTATATGACGAATTATTATTTATTTTCCGGAGGTTTTTTTAATTGTCAACCATTTTAAAAGAAGAGCTGCACTTTCAAAAGCCTTCATTTACTTTTGCACTTCAAATTTTTTTTAAATGGTACATAATTTCAATGCAGGCCCCAGTATATTGCCGTTTGAGGTGTTGCAGCAGGCGAGTGAAGCGCTTTTAAATTTTAACGGCAGTGGTTTATCAATACTCGAAATAGGGCATCGCACTCCTTTGTTCGAAGAAGTTTTGAATGAAGCAATCTCATTGGTAAAAGAACTTATGCAATTGGATGAAGACCACGAAGTTTTGTTTCTTCACGGAGGCGCCAGCACCCAGTTTATGCAGGTGCCATACAATTTGTTAAGTGAAGACCAAACTGCTGCCTATATTGATAACGGCATCTGGGGAGGCAAAGCAATAAAAGAAGCCAGGCTGTTTGGAAATGTTGACGTAGTTGCTTCTTCGAAAGATAGAAATTATACCTATTTGCCAAAGGTGTTTACAGTGCGCCCGGATACGATGTATTTACATTATACTACTAACAATACCGTTGAAGGCACGCAATGGCACACTATTCCCGACACCGATGCTCCGCTTGTTGCCGATATGAGCAGTGATATTCTGAGCCGGGAAATGAATTTTAACCGTTTTTCATTAATTTATGCAGGAGCACAGAAAAACGTTGGAATTGCAGGCGTAAATCTTTTGGTGGTGAATAAAAACATTTTAGGAAAAGTTAAGCGTAAAATTCCAACTATTCTCGATTACAGGAACCATATCGAAAATAAATCTATGCTCAATACCCCGCCGGTTTTTGCTATTTATGTAAGCATGTTGACCCTAAGATGGATTAAAAAAATGGGTGGCGTAAGTGGTATAGAAAAACTAAATAATGAAAAAGCAGGTTTGTTTTATTCTGTTCTTGATAGCCTGCCGGTTTTTAAAGGTACCGTGGCAAAAGAAGACCGCAGTAAAATGAATGCAGTTTTTATAATAGAAGATCCCGCATTAGAAAAGCAGTTTCTTGATATTTGTAAAAAAGAAAACCTGTATGGGATAAAAGGTCACCGCTCGGTAGGTGGATTTCGCGCCTCTTTTTATAATGCCTTGCCTCTTAGCAGTGTAAAAGTGCTGACAGAAGTAATGAAAGAATTTTCAAATCAAGTTGGATAGGAGTGGGGATACAAGTTGCAAGATACAAGATACAAGTTGCAAGATACAAGATACAAGTTACAGGATACAGGATACAAGTTACTGGTGCAAAACTTGAAACCTGAAACCTGAAACCCTGCAACCTGCAACCGACAACCCTTCACATTCCTTATCTTGCAAACCTAATTTTTCAGATTAATGGCTAAAATTTTACCTTTTAAAGCGCTTAGGCCTGCTGCAGAGCTTGCCGCTAAAGTAGCTTCAAGACCTTATGACGTACTAACCAGTAAGGAAGCTAAAACAGCGGCAGAGGGCAATTCTTATTCTTTTTTACATGTAACAAAAAGTGAGATCGATCTTCCGGAGAACGCAGATATACACAGCATGGAGGTTTATGATAAAGCAAGACAAAACCTTCATGCATTTATTCAGCGAAACGTTCTTTTCCAGGAAAGTAAACCTTGTTATTACATATACGAACTGGTAATGAACGGAAGAAGCCAGACAGGTCTGGTATGCGGAAGTTCGGTTGATGACTATGAAAATGATATTATTAAAAAACATGAATATACCAGGCCCGAAAAAGAACAGGACCGCATTAACCATATTAAAATAACAGGCGCTCAAACAGGCAATGTTTTTTTAGCATACAGAAATGTGGAGGCAATCGATAATTTGCTGAGCCAATGGAAAAGAGACCGCAATCCTGTTTATAACTTTACTGCTGCTGATGACGTTCAACATACTATCTGGGTAATAAACGACTCGTCATCCATCGGTTATATAACAGCACTTTTTGAGGAAGAAGTGCCTGAAACTTACATTGCAGACGGTCATCACAGGGCAGCGTCGGCTGCGAAGGTTCGTGCTGCATCAGGTGGAAAAGGGAGTGAAGAAGCAGGCTATTTTTTAACCACTTTGTTTCCTGCTAACCAGTTGCATATAATGGATTACAACAGGGCGGTAAAAGACCTTTATCAATTATCAGCAGACGAATTTTTGCAAAAGATAAGCCAGGATTTTGAAATAGAGAAAGCCGGTCAAAACGAGGTTAAGCCAAAAGCGCTGCACCAGTTCGGGATGTACGTAGATAAAAACTGGTACTTATTAACCGCAAAAGAAGGTACTTACAGCAACGATCCTATCGGTGTATTGGATGTTACTATTTTACAAAATAATATTTTAAGCAAACTTCTCGGCATCAACGATCCGCGAACCGATAACAGAATAGACTTTATCGGGGGAATAAGAGGCTTATCTGAACTGGCAAAAAAAGTAGATTCCGGTGAAATGGCAGCAGCATTCAGTTTATACCCTGTAAGCATTCAGCAGTTATTTGATATTGCCGACAGCGGAAATGTAATGCCGCCTAAGAGTACCTGGTTTGAGCCTAAGTTGAGAGATGGATTGTTAACACATCTTATAGATTAATTGCAGAAAGAGGTTCTAAAATTGTTGATCTTTTCTGCAGATAAGGACTTTTTATGAAAAAAAATTTATTTGTACTTTTTGTTTTTTCCGCCTCTTTTTGTTTTGCACAGTCAGATCAAAATACTGATACTTTGCGTGCGACTGCAAAAACTTTTTTGCAGCAGGGAGATTATGAAAATGCTATATTGGTGCTGACAAAGGCACTGCAGGCACAACCTAATGATCTGCAAACCGGCAAAGACCTGGAGTTTGCCTATTATCTTAACCGCAATTTTGCGAAAGCGATGGAAACAGGCAAGCCATTGATTTTACGACCAGATGCAGACGTGCAAAGTTTTCAAATGCTCGGCCTGACTTACAGAGCTATAGCTGAAGATGACGAAGCGGAAAAATTATACAAAACAGGTTTAAAAAAATTCCCAAATGAAGGCGTATTATATAGTGAATACGGAGATCTGCTTTCAAATAAAAAAGCAGATGCGGCAGTGAAACTGTGGGAAAAAGGCGTTCAGGCTGATCCTAATTATAGTGGTAACTATTACTTTCTTTCAAAACAATATGCTTTGAACAATAATACGATTTGGAGCATTTTGTATGCAGAAATGTTTTTAAATATGGAAAGCTTCACGGCAAGAAGCACAGAAATAAAAAACCTGCTTTTGGAGCAGTATAAAAGATTTTTCGTATCAGGATATACCCCGCCAAAACCCAGCTCCGAAAGGCATATAGATAAAAAAGCTGATAAAAAATTTGTACAATTTACTTCAGCCGTAGCTGAAATTTTAAATAAACAACAAAACCAGGCATCCCGGGGTATCACTCCTGAAACACTTACCGTTATCCGTACGCGGTTTATACTTGACTGGTATAATACTTATGGCGCTGCTTTCCCTTTCCGGTTGTTTGAACATCAGCGACAACTGCTGCAGCAAGGAATGTTCGAAGCATACAATTTTTGGTTGTTTGGACCTGCGGCAAACATTAAAACATACCAGACGTGGCAGCAATATCACCAGGATGAATTGAATTCTTTTCTTACATTTATCCGAAGTAAAGTATTTAAAATACCGGAGGGACAACAATACTACTACGATGCCGCTGCAAAATCCTGATATTTTTGCCTTTCTGAAAAGGAAAAAGTCATAAGAATCACAATAGTCTTTTCTATACGCTAACGATTTTATTATGGAATTAAAACGATTATTTGATTGTATAGATTACCAGATGTCTAAGTTTCCGAAAGAAACTATGCTTGCAGCAAAAGAAAATGGTACATGGCGTTCTTACAGTACAACAGAGGTAAAGGAAACGGTAAATGCATTAACTGCCGGACTTATAAAAAAAGGCTGCAGCGGAAATGATATGACTATTGAAGGGGCCGATAAAATTGCTATTATCAGCAACAATTGTCCGGAATGGATTTTTACTGATATGGCTGTTCAGCAATCAGGCGCAATCCTTGTTCCCATTTATCCTACAACTAATCCTATCGAGCTTGAGTTTATCTTAAAAGATTCGGGTGCTAAAATGATCTTTGTCAGCAATAAAGAGTTGCTTGAAAAAGTATTGAGTGTACGTGACAGACTTTCAAGCCTTCAAAACATTTATTCATTTGATAAGATAGAAGGCGTTGACAACTGGAAAAGTTTGCTGACAAACGAGCCTGAGTTATTGCAGGAGGTTTCGAATGGTAAAGCAGCAATTTCGCCAAAACATGTAGCAACTATTATTTATACATCAGGAACCACGGGCGTTCCCAAGGGTGTTATGCTAAGTCATGAAAATATATTTTCCAATGTACAATTCAGTAAAGAAAGTTTTCCTTTTCCCGATGCGCCTGCATTGAAAGTATTAAGCTTTTTGCCTCTTAATCATATTTTTGAAAAAATGGCAACTTATATTTTCCTGTATAGTGGAATCAGCATTTACTATGCGGAAAGTATGGAGACGATAGCAGATAATCTCAGAGAAATAAAACCTGATGGCTTCACCACTGTACCAAGACTGCTTGAAAAGGTTTTTGAAAAGATAATGGCAAAAGGTAATGAGCTCAAAGGTGCAAAGCGAAAATTATTTTTTTGGGCGGTTAATCTTGCCGGGAAATATGATAATAATGTAAGCGGCGGCCTTTGGTACAATACACAACTTGCTATTGCCAATAAACTTGTTTTTAGTAAATGGCGTGAAGCTTTGGGTGGAAATATTTCATTTGTTATATCTGGTGGTGCTGCGTGCCAGGTAAAGTTGTTGAGAATATTTAATGCAGCCCGGGTGCCTCTGTTTGAAGGATATGGACCTACAGAAAACAGCCCGGTTATAAGTGTCAACAGAAGGAAGCCAAAGAGCGATATGAAATTTGGTACAGTTGGGCCCCCCATTTCCGGAATTGAAGTGAAGCTGGCAGAGGACGGAGAAATATTGGTAAAGGGACCTACAGTAATGATTGGCTATTACAAACGACCTGATCTGACTGCTGAAGTGTTAATTGATGGTTGGTTGCATACAGGTGATATTGGTACGTGGGATTCGGGAAGATTTTTAAAAATTACCGACAGGAAAAAAGAGTTATTTAAAACAAGCGGGGGAAAATACGTAGCGCCGCAGGCAATTGAGAATAAACTAAAGGAAAGCAGTTATGTGGAACAGGTAATTGTAATTGGTGCTGACAAAAAGTTTGTTGCTGCGTTAATTGTTCCCGCTTTTCCAATGCTGCGTCAATGGATGAGGGACAACGATGTGCCCTTTGTAAGCAATGAAGATGCCGTTGAAAATCCAAAAGTGATAGATTTATATACTGATCTTGTCGACAGTTTCAACAAGTATTTTAATCACGTAGAGCAGATAAAAAAGTTTGAGCTTTTGCCACAGGAGTGGACTATTGAGACAGGTGAAATGACTCCAAAAATGAGTTTAAAAAGAAAAGTGGTTTTGGATAAATATCACGATGTGGTAGAGAAAATATATTCCTGAAAAATGTAATTCATCATCCAATCAATTCAAATTATGTAAGGGTCTGGAATAAATAATTGAATAATATCGATGAAATAAAGAGCATTAATCCTCCCCAGTCCATTCCCATTCATCCCAACAATCCCATAAATCCCGGTTCAGATTACATTCCTCCCAAACACAAATATTTTACCTCAACATATTCTTCGATCCCATACTTGCTTCCCTCGCGTCCTATGCCGCTTTCTTTCATACCACCAAAAGGAGCTTCTGCATGCGACACTATTCCTTCATTTATTCCAACAATTCCATAGTCCAGCGCTTCGGCAACCCGCCATGCCCTGTTTAGATTTTGTGTGAAGAAATATGACGCGAGGCCATATTCTGTATCATTTGCAAATCGTATAGCTTCTTCTTCTGTATGAAATCTGAAAATGGCGGAAACAGGTCCAAATATTTCTTCTTTGCTTAGCGCCATTTCCTGTGTGCAATTTTCAACTACCGTGGGCTGATAAAATAATTCGCCGGCGTCATGCTTGTCTCCGCCTGCAGTTATTTCAGCTCCCTTTTCTACAGCGTCGTGTACAAGCCTGTCGATTTTTTTTATAGCATTTTCATCTATCAATGGCCCTATTTCAACACCCGGTTCCGTACCGGCTCCGACTTGTAAGGATGATACTGCTTTTTTATACTGTTCCATAAAAGCATTATAGATATTATCCTGCACATAAATGCGATTCGCACAAACGCATGTCTGCCCTGCATTGCGATATTTGCTGGCAAGTGTGCCTTTGACTGCCTGCTGAATATCTGCATCATCAAAAACAATCAGCGGTGCGTTACCACCCAGTTCCAATGAAACTTTTTTGACTGTAGACGCACATTGCTGCATCAGCATTTTTCCAACACGGGTAGAACCCGTAAAAGAAAACTTCCTGACAAGCGGGCTCTCCGTCATTACTTTACCAACTTCAGGTGCATTATCTGATGTAATGATGTTTATAACACCGTTGGGAAAACCAGCTTCTTTTGAAAGATATGCAAGCGCTAAAGCACTTAAAGGTGTCTGGGCGGCAGGCTTAAGCACAACTGTACAACCGGCAGCAATTGCAGGTGAAATCTTCCGGGTGATCATTGATACAGGAAAGTTCCACGGAGTAATGGCTGCAACAACTCCGATAGGTTGTTTTATAGCAATAATTCTCCTGTCATTTAAAGGAGTTGGAATAACATCTCCATATACCCTTCGGGCTTCTTCGGCAAACCATTCTATAAAAGATGCCCCGTATGTTATTTCTCCCTTTGCTTCGGCTAAAGGTTTTCCCTGTTCAGTGGTCATCAGCAACGCCAGGTCATCTATATTTTCATTTATAAGATTAAACCATTTCCGCATGATTGCAGATCTTTCTTTAGCTGTTTTTTTGCTCCATGCTGCGAATGCTTTTGTTGCCGCTTCAATAGCTTGCTCAGTCTCGCCTGCACCGGCATCGGCCACTGTTGTTATTACATTTCCGTTTGCCGGATTGGTCACTTCAAATGTTTTTCCGCTTTCAGCAGAAATCCAGTTATTATTTACAAAAGATTTGTTTTGGAGAAGCTGTGGTTGTGATAGTTGCATAATGGCAATGTTTTAGGCAGAAAAAAAACAACAATTAATATAGCAGTGACACGAATATAAAATGTGCATTAATAAAACGACTCATATTCTCCCGAAAATAGCGATTATTTTTTTATACCATTTACAAATTAAAGCCTTTGAAAGTGTTGCTATAGCAGGCAGCCAGCATTATTTCCCCTTATCAGATTGAAGAGTAGATCTTTTATAAAATCAATAAACGCTTACTCTTTGAAAAAATTAACTGCACTCGCCTGCGCTGTACTGGTAACTACAAGTTCATTGATACACACATGCGGGGGAAGTGTAGCACAGTACCATGCAATATCAGCAATATCAGGCGCATACAAAGGAGTGAATCCGCTATACACCTGTTTTGCTTTATTCTCATCACCTTTAAACCTGACATTCGAAAATTCTGTTTCTGCAGCTCCGGGATGTATAGCCGTTACTTTTATTTTATGCGGTAAAAGGTCTATGCGCATCGACTGGCTAAGTGCATCTATTGCAAATTTGGTGGCGCAGTACACATTTCCTTTTTCATACACTTCTTTTCCGGCTATAGAGCCGAGGTTGATGACATGCCCCTGATTTCTCGATGTCATATATGGAAGCACTGCTTTGGTTACATACAACAAACCTTTTACATTGGTATCAATCATGGTGTCCCAGTCATTAATATTACCTTTATCAATAGTATCGCGGCCAAGAGCAAGACCAGCATTGTTTACCAGTACATCTATCTCTTTCCACTCATCAGGCAGGTTATTCAAATTTTGAAAAACTTCCTCTTTATGCTGCACATCAAAAACCAGACTTAATACACGTACTGTATATTTTTCTCTTAATTCGTCAGCAAAGGCATGAAGCCTGTCTGCACGACGACCTGTAATAATACAGTTCCAATGACCTGAAGCAAATTTTTCTGCTATAGCTTTTCCAAAGCCTGATGTTGCGCCTGTTATTAATACTATCTTATGCATAGTTGCAAAGGTAATAACCGGGTGCAAATTAAAAATCGAAAATGATAATTGGCATATGAAAACTCAGTATTAGTATTACGTATCTTTCAAGGGGTTTTAGCGAAAATAATTGAAGAAGCTATACAAACTTTGAAAGATAATAGCGATAATAACTGAAGTTGCTGATCAGTTTAGAGATAAAGTGATTTTGAATTGCACCTACCTGCAGCTATTGGAATTTATAAGCAACCATTTGGCATCTTTGCTGCTGAGTATTTGAATGAGCGGTATAAAAGGTTTTCTTATTTGAAAACTTAATATTGCCTTTATAAGCTCTATGCGTATAAATTCTTTGCAATCTTTTTTCTGTTCTACCTGTTATTATTTCTTTGTTAGAAAAACACAAAAATACTGAAACTACAATAAAAATATAATGGAACAAATTAATCTGCCTGAAGTGTGGCTGCGCGGAGCGGTTGCAAATATCCCTGGTTTATTACAACCAGTTGCGCATGCATTGCTGCAGGCGAGGGAAGAAGTAAATGAAATGTTTGCCGGTTTTCCAGAAGATCATCTTTGGGATAAACCTGCAGGAGTTGCATCTCCCGGCTTTCACCTGCAACATCTTACCGGCGTTCTTGACAGGTTATTTACTTATGCCAAAAATAAACCTTTGAACGAACACCAGTCATATGCGATCTCAATCGAAGGAAATCCTGATAGAAACAGTAAAAGCGTACAACAACTTGTGCAGCTATTTATCCGGCAAGTAGATAAATCGCTGGCAGAATTAGGCAGCACAAACGAACAAACATTACGGCAGTATCGAAGCGTCGGCCGCGCACAGTTACCTTCTACTGTACTTGGTCTTTTGTTTCATTCTGCTGAGCATACTATGAGGCATGTGGGGCAGTTGTATGTAACTGTAAAGGTTATTAAAGGAGGACTTTAGGTAAATATTTTAAATATACCTCTTTATCTTATCAGTACAATAGTTCCTTTTTTAGAAATTTGCTTCCCAAGATAATCTGTTGCCTGGGCCATAAAAACATACGTTCCGGTAGCTTGTTCTTTTCCATTAAAGGTTCCGTCCCATCCGCTGCCTATAGCGCTGGTACTGTACACCATTTGTCCCCAACGGTTATACACCCTGAAATAATTGAAAGTTTTTATACCTACCGGCAAAGGTTTTAAAACATCATTTTTACCATCTCCATTAGGCGTAAATGCAGTGGGAATAAATATATCAGGGCCGGTTTTAAACACCTTAACTTTCATCTCATCTTCTGCAAAACATCCTCCATCTGTGCCAACCCTTACTTTGTAAACGACAGAGTCGTAAGCAGCGCTTAAGGTAACAACCGGGTTAGCAATGTCTGGATTATCCATGCCGGTAGCCGGAGACCAGGTATACATATTTCCTCCTGTTGCATTTAACTGCAAAGGCTGGTTGGCAACGACGGAGGTATCATTACCTGCAAAAGCATTGACAGGTGGAATAACTGTAACCACTGCAGTATCGCGGCCAGGTTTTGGACAACCAAGCGTATCATAAACCGTAAGAATATAGGAAGCAGAGGATGGCGGATTGGCAACCGGGGTTAATGTATTTGCATTGGTCAAAAAATTTTGAGGGCTCCAGGCAAAGGAAGCACCAGTAATTGAACCGGAGAGCCGGGCGCTGCTTCCATAGCAAATGATTACATCCCGCCCCGCTGCAGCCTGCGGGTACGGAGCCACCTTTACCCTTACAGCATCTGTGGCCTCACACTTACCAAGGTTAGCAGTTACAATATAAGTAGTCGTTGTATCAGGCCATGCTATAGGGTTTCTGATACCGGGGTTTGTAATTAATCCGGTTAGGGGTGACCAATGGTACTGAAGGCCTGAACTTAAGGCTGTAAGCCTGAGGCTGTCTGTACGGCAAATACTGGTGTCTGCACCGGCGTCGACTGTTATAGAATCAAGTACATTTATTTTTACAGAATCCTTATTTACACATCCTCCCTCGTCTGTTACTGAAACTACATAGGTGGTAGTTTGTTTAGGATAAACAAAGGCATTAGCAGAGGTTGAATTGACAATATTATAAGCAGGACTCCAGGTAAAAGTACCTGTTCCAACAACCTGGAGGGCTAAGGTATCTATGCTGCAAATCAAAGTGTCTTTAAAAGGTAATGTAAGTGCAGCTACATTTTTTACTGCTATAGGTCTCGTTATAGAATCTATACAACCTTTGCTGCTGGTTACTACAAGCTTTACATTCCTGGTTCCTGAGTCTGAATAGGTGTAAGTTGGATTTTGTGCAGAAGAAACATCCGCAGAGCCGGAAGGATCGCCGAAGTTCCACGCCCAGCTATTTATTGTGCCAATATTTGCAGTTGTACTTTTATCTTTAAAAACAAAGGGAGTTTGAAAACAACTGCCGGCGACATCAAAATCAGGCCTGAAGCCAGGATAAAAACCGATAGTTGTTGTGGCTGTGTCTACACACCCGCCAACGCCGTTAACTGTAAGTTTTATGGTATAAACACCCGTATCAGCATATTTATAAGCAGGCGCTGCCTCATCAGATGTTGCACCCGGCACTCCAAATTCCCAGTGGTAACTTTGTATGGCAGATGAAGTATTGTTGTTACTGAAACGAACAGTAGAGTCTTTACACCATGCCCCCGAAACCGGAAGGGGTTCTGCAGTTGCAAAATCGCAGTTTCCCACTTCAAGAATGAAATCTTTGTGATGTATATTGATGGCCCTGCCGTTTCGCCATTCAGTTGCGCATACATTTATTACGTAGCTTCCTGTAGCCGGAGCTTTACCTGTTATTTTACCGGTTGCAGCGTTGATAGTTACGCCCGTGCCCAACGGACTGCTTCCACTAAAGGGAGCTTTATAAGGCAAAGAGCTTAACACTAATTTACCTGGAATGCCATTTCCACCAGGACCGCCCGGGTCGGGATCATTTATTGTTCCTCCGGTATAGGCATCGCAAAAATAATAAGTTATAGCGTCTCCATCGGGGTCGGTTGCACCAAAATCAAGAGTAAAGTTTTTATTTTGACAAACTAATGCGGTGTCCTTTATCGCAAACTGGGGGCTGCTGTTATGTTGTGCAGGCAATATAGATGTGCCAGGTATTGAAGTTGTAAAAGTAGCGCCGATACCGGTAGCCGCACTCAGGTTTGCAATATTATTACGCCGGCAACACCTTATCCACGACAGAAGATAACCATCCTCCGATGCAGGCAATTCAACCTCACCTGTAAAAAGTCCTACCTGAAAACATACCTCGGGCGCGCTGGTCAGGCATGGGATTGATGATGTATTTAATGTAATTTCAGGAATGGGCCGTATTAATTGTAACGGAACAGAAGACTGAAGCGTTGAGTCGCCATTGTGATAAATGCCAACAACAACTACTTCACCATCTAATAACTGTACATTTGGATCTGCGGGATGGCAGTCGCGAAACAGGCGCATGGTCAATTTATATTTACTGCTGTTTGCAGAAGAGCCAGGGCCAATATATTCATAAAACAATTCTCCTCCTGATATATGACTTGCAGAAGCCGGAAGAAAATACAATAGTGAAACTATATATGCTACAAATTTTTTCATTAAGAATAGATACAAGTTTCTGAACCTGTATCTATACAAAGGTGAATGTACGAAAAGGTTTAATTAATAAATATTCTCACTACTATTGATAAGTTATTATTTAAAGAAGATTTAGCTATCATAGAATTATTTATAATTAATTAAAGTTGAAGAAACATGCGGCTTTTCAGGCTTTTTGCATTTTAAAAATTTCATACGCTACCATCCTAATTCCATAATCTTCCCCGTTATTACTGCTGCCGCCCCACAGGCTTTTATGTTTAGCATCTAAATAAATGGCATTGATGGGGCCACTGGTGCGGTCTCCGAAAGAAAGCTTGTAGCCCATTTGATTCAATTTATTTCTTACGTCTTCAGGGGTAGAGTTAAAAAGTAAAATACTTCCCGGCCTTGGTTTGCGGTCTTCGGTTTTGGTTCCGCCTAAAGACAGCCACAATTGTTCTGTATTAAAATTCGCCGCTTCGGTGGCTTGTTGTACCGTCATACCAAATTCTACTATATTCAAAAAAAACTGCAATAAATTTTGGTCCTGAGTATCACCGCCTTGTACACCAAAACATAAGAAAGGTTTACCTTCTTTTAATGCAAGAGTAGGTGTCAGCGTAACCCGGGGTTGCTTGCCCGGCTGCACTACATTAAACGGATCGATCAAAGAGTCCAATACAAAACTTTGCATACGCTGGCTCATGCCTACTCCGGTGTTTCCCGCTATGCATGCGGGCAGCCATCCGCCGCTTGGTGTTATCGATACTACCCAACCCGAGGTGTCTGCTGCCTCTACCGACGTAGTGCCTCGCCATAGTCTGTCCATATATGCCGAATCTGCACCAACACCCTGAATTGTATTTTCTGCATCAGCAAAGTTGTTTTGAGGTTGAGGTATCAGAAGTTTTGTGCTCTTTCTATCATGAAGAGGAACTGCGCCTCCTTGCCGGCTCTTTGTGCTATCAGTTAAAAACTCTCTTTGTTTCAGTAACGCTGTAAAAGGATTGGTTTTGCTTTCGTAAGGATATGGGTCACCAGGACCAATATGAGGTTCGTTTTTATCGGATCGGATTTGTTTTGCTCTTTCCTTTGCATAGTCTTTACTAAGTAAACCTTTCATTGGTATCGCAGGCGAAAAACGGGGATCACCATAATAAAAATCACGGTCTGCAAAAGCGAGGCTCATGGTTTGATAGACAGTATTAATGTATTTAGTACTGTTATAGCCCATTGACTTTAAATCAAAATTCTCAAGAATGTTGAGTGATTGCAACAGCATCGGCCCTTGCGACCATTGCTGCAATTTATACACTTCAATGCCTTTGTAATTTACATGCAGCGGTTCCTCTTCAACCGGTTTCCATTTGGCAAGATCTTCCATGGTTATCAGCCCGCCCTGTTCCTTTGCTCCCCGTACAAACTCTTCTGCAATATCGCCTTTATAAAAACGGTTGTAAGCAGCCATAATTGCTTCTTTCCTGCTTTTCCTATTCTTTAAAGCATCTTGTTCTGCCTGCACCATCTTAGTTAATGTGGCAAGTAAATTTTTCTGCACAAAAATTTCCCCCGGTTCAGGCGCTTCTCTTCTTTCTCCTGCATGCGGCAAAAAAACTTTTGCAGCGTATGGCCATTGTTTAATCATTGCTTTGCCAGCTTCCATGCTGTTTGCTGTTTGAGCCTCTATGGGATAACCTGCAGCTAATTGCATAGCAGGCGAGGATTTCTTGATTTGTCGCATTAATCACCGAGATTTGAAGTTAGATCAACCTTATCGACTATTGATTGATGCATCCCTCTTACTTACAACTTACTTAAAAGCAATACAACAACAGATGGTTTCTTTTTGGATATAAGCTGGTCTACTTGTTCAACTCTTGCTTCCGGCTTCATGTACCGTCTTTAATATTATTTTCAGCTTTTGTTCCTTTAAAGAATTCTCATTCAGCTGTAAACAGCTCCTGTTTTCATATTTACTAGTAAGTGTACTTTGAAGCAAATTTTGTTTTTCAATTATTCGTTCAATGGTTTGTAAAGAATATCCCAGGTCTTCCCTTTAACTTTTACTTTTTTTTCATCGGTAAATAAAATTTCTCGGCCTTTAGTTATTGTATATCCTTTTTCTTCATCAGTTGTTCAAATTCTTATAGTTGACTGTAAAACTTCTTTAAGAAACACTTTTCTGCACATGTCAATTTTTCAGTTCAGTTCCTGTCCTCTTAAACATTTAGAAACAGTAGGCTGTACCTTTTCCGCTTTTGCTTTAGTCAGAAAGGCTTCCACTGTTGTACACTTTACCCTCTAAAGCTATCTCTTTTGACAACTTTTTCCGGTCTTCCTCCTTTGTTTTTTGTAAATCCTTTCGACTCTTCCATATCTCATAATTACTATTTTCCGAATGCGACAGCATGAGAACTTTTCTTCCTTGAATGCGAAGCATGAGGGGAGCCAGCCGTTTAGGTATAACCAAAACATAGCTGGCACCATAAAAACTACAAATGCCTTCCCAACCTCAAACCCGGTTTAAGTTTTTGATTTTCGTAAAGCAGGTATTCATTTAAATCTTTTTGATTTCTGTACAAATGACCTTGGCCAATGTATTTTGAATCCCACTTCAAACCTGTTTGCGTATTTTTTCATCCCCGCTTCGTTGCTGTCAAAATAGAGATAGAATTTTGGATTTTCTTCCGTTAATTGCCGGCTCTTTTCAAAAAAACACTGGAAGTTTAATACCAGAAAATTTGTCAGTTGAGGATTTTTTTGTTGAAACATTTGGTAAGAAAGAAAGCTGATAAAGCCTTCGAAAACCGCAATTTCTTTGTTTTTTAAATCTATATTTGAGTTACATCTTTTGTAGAACTCCTGCTTTTAAAATGTTGGGTTCTTAGTTTGCAGTACTTATTTGCGATCTCTAAAGAAATCTTTCTCTCTTCAAGATAGCGGCAAAGAATTAGACTTGTGAGTGGTTTTGCGGTTATCATTTTTATTGCAGGTTCATGTACCTCCTCCAACCGGCCTTGTGTGTTTGGTTGAGGCTGTTGAACCGAAAGCGTTTTCCGATGAAAAGAAAGAGATGGGGGCAGCTTTTCGATTAATTCAGGTATTGAGCATTGGTAGTATAATATTCCAAATCTGCTGTGTTACCTCCCTTGCCTAAACCCTGAACGTACCATGCATTTAATTTTCTATTGACTTTAAAAGATGCTTGCTTTTCTTCTCTTAATGGTGACAAATACCAGTAATCATTGTTACTGATTTTCTCCCGCTGATAACCTAATTTTTCCAGGTACGCTACCATGTCCGTTTGCCTGGCTTGTTGCAGAGAAAAATAGGGACTGCTCATTGCACTATTTTTTGATGATTTTGATGAAACCTGCTTTTACTATTTGATTTACAACTCCTTATCACTTCATTTTCTTTTCATCAGGAGGACAAGAGGTGTCATCGCAATACTTTTTCTGATGAAACTTAAATGACGTTTCTGATGACTATAACTTATTTATTTCAACTACTTATACTCTTGTCATCAAAATCATCAGAAAAATGATGGTTTTCGACCCCTTTTTGTAAAAGTTTATACTGTATGAAGCATTGGAGTTTTCAGAAGGAATGAGCTTCCAGCTATCCTGCAGTACTTTTTTAATGCCGTTGCTTTCGTAATCTCGAAAGCTTTTTTTCTCCTGGTAGTACACTGAGATGAGAAAGGGCGGTTGAGTAAATAATAAATAAACAGGTATCTCGACTTCCAGCTCTCCTAACAGATTATTATTAGCATGACGAAGCGTTGGCAGTCTTCTTATCCAATACCTGATTTCTTTTGCTTCAATGATTGGTTTAAACAAGTTTACAACCTTAAAATCTAATGTTCATAATTTATATTTATTTTTCTTACGTTTACTCTAAACCGAAATTCGCCTACACAGTGTGTAGCAAATTGAGATGAAGGCAAAACAGGACATTTAAAAATTACTTTGATAAATGCAGATTGAACAAAAGTTTATATCCGATATTAAAAATTTGCTTGCTGTTGCCAGGCAAAAAACTTATACTACTATAAACTTTGTAATGGTGGAAGTTTATTGGAATATAGGCAAACGGATAGTAGTAGAAGAACAAAACGGAAACGAAAGAGCAGATTATGGTTCATTTCTTTTAAAAGAACTTTCAAAACAATTGGCAGGCGAATTTGGCAAAGGCTTTTCTGAAGCTAATCTTCGCAGTTTCCGTCAGTTTTACCTCACTTTTCCTGATGAACAAATTCGCGACACAATGTGTAGCAAATTGGGATGGAGTCACAACAGGTTAATAATGAGGATAGAAAACCCCTCTGCCCGGCAATATTACCTTACCGAGGCCATAAACCAAAACTGGAGTGTACGAACCTTACAAAGAAACATTAATGCTTTTTACTATGAACGTTTGCTTTCATCTCAAAATAAACAGGAGGTACTATCTAATTCTTCTCAACTCGAAAAACAAACACCGGCAGATTTTATTAAAGATCCTTACATCTTTGAATTCTTAAATATTCCTCAACCTTACGATGTAAGCGAACAACAAATAGAAACAGCTTTGATCAATAACCTTCAGCAGTTTTTATTAGAACTTGGCAAAGGCTTTTCATTCGTAGGCAGGCAATTTCGTATCAGCACCGAAACTTCTCATTTTTTTATTGACCTTGTTTTTTATAATTACATCCTTAATGCTTTGTACTATTTGACCTGAAAACAAGTAAGCTTACTCACCAGGATACAGGACAAATGGACATGTACATTAGAATGTTTGACGACCTGAAGCGAACGGAAGGAGATAGCCCAACCATTGGCATCATCTTATGCAGCGAAAAAGAGGAAACCGTAGTTAAATATTCTATTCTTAACGGGAACGAACAGCTTTTTGCTACTAATACCGCTTGTATCTTCCTACAGAAGAAGAACTGGTAGCGGAAATTGAAAGAGAGAAATTATTAATCGTTGAACAGTTAAAAATAAATAAGAAAGCATGACTTATTGAAAAGCTAATAAGATACTTCTAGAATTGTGATATTATAATTTGCAAATATGCTTAAAGAACTTTTACAATTTATTAATACGTTCCCCGAAGGGAATTAATATTAAACAAAATCAGTAGCAAAATAGAACTGCAAAAACCGTACAACAAATAAAAAAAGCTTTAATAACACCTTGGTTATTACAGCTTTAGTAAAAACATGGTGGTGTGGGGCGGGATCGAACCGCCGACACAAGGATTTTCAGTCCTTTGCTCTACCGACTGAGCTACCGCACCTTCCTTTCCCTTTCGGGGTTGCAAATATAAGTCCTTATCTGTTTAATTGCAAAATCTGATTTTGAAATATTATCATTTTTTCCATTCACAATCATCTTCAAGTCCCACTTTAGGACCGACTTCGGTCCCTAAAATTCGCAATTTTTTGGCGTACGTGCAAAGGGTATTACATCCCTGATGTTTGTCATCCCCGTAACAAACTGAACCATTCGCTCAAAACCTAATCCAAACCCCGCATGGGGAACTGAACCGAAACGACGCGTATCTAAATACCAGTTCATTTCTTCTATTGGTATACGCATTTCCCGCATTCTCTCTTCCAGCTTTTCAAGCCTTTCTTCTCTTTGTGAACCACCAACTATTTCGCCAATTCCCGGCGCAAGTATATCCATCGCTGCCACTGTTTTTCCATCATCATTTTGCCGCATGTAAAAGGCCTTAATTTCTTTGGGGTATCCTGTAACTATCACCGGTTTTTTAAAATGTTTTTCTACCAGGTATCTTTCATGCTCGCTTTGCAGATCAATTCCCCATGTTACATCATACTTAAATTTCTTTTTTTTGTATGCAGAACTTTCTAAAAGAATATCAATAGCTGCTGTATAAGTTATGCGCTCAAAATTGTTGTTTAAAACAAATCCAAGCTTTTCTATCAACCCCAGTTCACTTCGTTCGTTTTGAGGCTTTTGTTTTTCCTCTTCTGCAAAACGCTGGTTTAAAAACTCAATGTCTTCCCGGTTATTATCAATTGCATGTCGTATAAGATATTTCATAAACTCTTCAGCCAGGTTCATGTTATCTTCTATATCATAAAAAGCCATCTCAGGTTCTATCATCCAAAACTCTGCAAGATGTCGCGCGGTATTAGAGTTTTCTGCCCTGAAAGTAGGACCGAAAGTATAGATGTCGCTAAATGCCATTGCAGCTAGCTCACCTTCCAACTGGCCACTTACCGTAAGATTGGTGCTTTTTCCAAAAAAGTCCTCTTTAAAATCAATGCTGCCCTCATCGGTTACAGGAGGATTGTGAAGAGGCAATGTAGTTACCCTGAACATTTCTCCTGCACCTTCCGCATCTGAAGACGTGATAACGGGCGTATGCAGGTATACAAAACCTCTTTCATTAAAAAATTTATGAACGGCAAAAGCAAGTGAATGCCTCACGCGAAATACCGAACCAAATGTATTGGTGCGAAAGCGCAGATGAGCGATTTCTCTTAAAAACTCAAGACTATGCTTTTTTGGCTGCAATGGATATTTATCTGCATCGCTGTCACCTAAAACTTCTATGGAAGATGCCTTTACTTCTACACTCTGTCCTTTGCCTGGCGAAAAAACTACTTTCCCGGTTATTTTTAAGGAGGCTCCCGTGGTTATTCTTTTTAGCATTGTTTCGTCTAATAAACCAAGTTCTGCCACCACCTGCAGGTTATTATTTGTACTGCCATCGTTAAGAGCTATAAACTGGTTATTACGAAAGGTGCGTACCCATCCCATCACAGTCACTTCAATGCCTGTTTCACCCGATTCTAACAAATGTTTTATCTTTACCCGTTTATTAAACATAGTGTTATTGTTATGAGGCGGCAAAGATAGGGAGTTGTGGTTTTGCAGTTTATTTTACCGGTTTTACATGCTGTCTTTTATATTTTACTTTGTCTTAAAGTACATTTACTTCCGCTATAGATGCTTCAGATGCTTATGCCGAAGCCAATTTTAACAGGTAAGTTTCTAAAGACAAGAAAGATATTCTAAAGCTTATATTATAGTTAATGGCCAATCGCGCTTCTATTCTCTTATTCTTTAGCAGTAAAGATGTGTTTTCCGGTTTCACCTTCCTGTATTATTAATTATGGTTGTTGTCGGGTAGTTGTTGGTATAAAAAAGCAAGAGATGCAAGAGATAAAAAAAATTGTAGTTATAGGGCCTGAAAGCACGGGCAAAAGCACCCTGTGCAAACTGCTTGCACAATATTATAACACTTTGTGGTGTCCTGAATACGCGAGACAATATTTACTTACTTACGGACCAAACTATACGTACGATGATTTGCTTACTATTGCGAAAGGACAGATTGCTTTAGAAGACGAATATATAAGTAAAGCAGTACATCAATGGAAAATGCAAAATACAAAATTAAAACTTCCGCTGTTGTTTGCAGACACAGATATGTATGTAATAAAGGTGTGGTGTGAGTATGTCTTTGGTAAATGTCACACTTATATCCTTGACCAGATAGCCAAAAGAAAATACGACCTCTACCTGTTATGTAATATAGATTTGCCCTGGGTAAAAGATGAATTCCGGGAATATCCGGATTTAAAATCAAGAACGGAATTGTTTCATATTTATAATGATCTTCTTATGAACCAAAACGTTCCCTGGATTATTATCAGTGGCCATGATGAAGAACGGCTGGAAATAGCTATAAAAAGTATTGACTCTACTTTATTTACTTAACCACATATATCAGGTTCTGAATGTCCGGATCATCTTCAATATTTTTCATTTGCTGTAATATGCGTGGATATTTCCAACTTACCCAACGGCTGATTGGCTTAACGGTAAACTTTTTTGGATTTGGAAGGCAGGCTATAATCATAGCGGCTTCTGCACGGCTTAAATGATTGGCTTGTTTTCTGAAATAGGCTTGAGATGCAGCCTCAATCCCAAATACACCTTTACCCATTTCTGCTACATTGAGGTAAACTTCCAGTATTCGTTTTTTACCCCAAACCCATTCGATCATTTTTGTAAAATATGCCTCTGGTATCTTTCGCAGATACCGGCTTATACCGCTTCCCTGCCATAAAAAAACATTTTTCGCTACCTGCTGGCTAATGGTACTTGCCCCGGCTCCGGCAACTTTTTTCCTTTTACGTACATTTCCATCCAGGCTTTTCTCTATAGATTTCCAATCAAACCCGCTATGATCGGGGAACAACTGATCTTCACTTGCCATGGCCGCAAGTTTTGCAGATGGAGCTATTTCAGACATATTTACATAATCTCTTTTGAACCCATATCCTCCAAATAGACTACCTAACTGAGTAAGGGTAACCGGAGGCATAACCCATTTGCAGAAAAGCAAATAAATATTTGAGAGAAAGAAGGCCCAGAGGAACCATTTAAGTATTTTACGAAATATTCCGGAAAAAAGGTTTTTGACAGTCATGGAGAAATAAACAGCAAGGTAATATTCTAACGTTTATATAAAGATGATTTATGCATTTACACTTATATTTTTCTGGCGTACTAAACACACTACGAAATTTATCAGGAGAATTTGCGATAAGTTTAGTTTTCAAAGACCGGAAGCTGATAAGAGTTTATATAACAATGCTGAAAAAGAAATTATGCAATCGATTTCTTCATTAGGTTAGTTTCTCACAGACCTTTCGGGGAAAATATTTAATAAACCTGGTATCTATACTGGCATCTATAATATTCAGGCTTTAACTGACTGTAAACTTTACGATCAACAAAATTAACTATATAATAACCTTGGCTATGTTATTTCTAAATGGTACGAACTTGAAAAGCAAAGTACCCTTGAAATTCATCGGTAGACTAACTGGCACCTGTTTCGAACTCTTTGTCAATAGCATGTCAATAGCATCACTTGTTTTTAAGATGAATTGCAATGCTAAATGTGTAAGTATATAAATAGCACATTTGGATTGAGCACAATTTTAAGGCTTAAATGAATTTTCATTAAATTGACAGTCAAACTATAATTTGTATGGCTAATAACACATTTTGATAAAGAGAAATTAAAACCTTTATTTATCTTCTATCACATCTTCATATACTTCATCAAAAGGTTTTCCTTTATGTTGTTGCCAGAACTTTGAAAATTTTATTTCTACATTTTTCAAAAGCTGAATACAAAGTTGTTTATCGTCTTCAGTCAGATCATTCATCAGCATTTTAGCAACCTTACCTATTCTTGTTCTGCATAAAGTAATTGCCTTTTCACCTGCGGCTGTAAGCTCTATCCGTTTAGAACGTTTATCTTCCTTGTCATCATATTCTTTTATTAAAACTCTTTTTTTCAGCCTGTTTAGCATATCTGTTCCGCTGGAAAGCTCAAATAAATTTGAGTAAATAATATCTGTTTTTCTTGGGTTTTTCTCTTGCTGTAGGGTTAGTAATATACTAAATTCTTCCACTTGGTTTAAGCCTGTTCCTTCCAGCGCACTATTGGCGTAACTCATGTTTAGTTTATGTATTCTGCCGATTATTTTTAACAGCAGTCCATCGCTAACAGGCGGAACAACCCCTCCTGTTAACTTACCCTTAATGCCCTTTTTTTGCTGATGAGCAAGGTAATGCCTGCAAAAATCATCAATGTTACCTTTTGGAAATTTAGCCTCAAAAGCGCCCCATTCATTTACCAGTTGTACTGTTTTATTCATTGCTTATTACTTCGATTGCATTACAAATATAAAAACTTACATAGGAATTATAGTTAATACTTAAACGTATTATATTTTAGAAATAAATATCCAAGTCGAATAAAAATTATAATTAATTTATTTATAGCACTTACAATGCTAAGCACAGGGTAGATATGGATTATGGCTGAAAGTTAAATTATTAGAATATAAATTTAAAAATTATTTTGTTTTGATATTAATCCATAAACGTAGTATATTTGTATAATAAACATCGTAACCGATATAATATGAAACAATACATTTTTTTACTTAGGGTGAATAAGACCTCCCTTTCGGAACAGGAAACAGAACAAAGAACCCGGCAATGGGGACTGTTAATCCGGGAACTTACCCTACAGGGAAAGTTTATAGCCGGCTGGGTTTTTGAAAACGACGGCTACAATGTTTACGGCTCTCCTAAAAGAATCGTTGCTGAAAGCCCTGTGTGCGATCATAATGAAATAATGGGTGGTGTTATTATAATTGAAGCCGATGATTTGAATGAAGCCATTGAAATCTCGAAACGTTGCCCAACTATTAATTTTGGCGGAAGTGTTGAAGTAAGACAATTACAGCTTCAGCACCACCCGGACATCAATAACTAACAATGAAATTATTACCGACACTGATCGCCGGATAATTATAACCATCGCTCAAATAATAATTTACTATGAAAAAAATCATCGTTTTTGGTGCCTCCGGCGGAACAGGTTTGCAAATTGTAAAACAAGCTTTAGAAGCTGGATATGAAGTAACCGCCATTCTTCGTAATCCTTATGCACTCCCTTTGCAGCATCCTAATTTAAAAATCATTCATGGCGATGTTATGCAGCCCGAAACCTTTAAAGAAGCTGTTAAAGGAAATGATGCGGTAATATCAGCATTAGGCACCGGCAGCATAAAACCAACTACCCTTTACTCAGCAGGGGTAAAAAACATTATCGCCGAAATGGAGAAAAATAATGTCCAACGGTTATTATGTATTTCGGCGGGGGGCTTAGACGTTAACCCAAAAAATAATTTTCTTATCCGTTTACTTACCAAACTACTATTGCAACGCATTTTAAAAGAGCCCTATAAGGATATGTGTCTAATGGAAAAGGAAGTTGAGCAGACGGGCTTAAACTACACCATCATACGGCCCCCAAGATTGAAGGATGCACAATTAACAGGTAAGTACCGGGTTAAAATAAATGACAACCTCGAAAATACTTCGAGTATAGCCCGTGCTGATCTAGCACACTATATAGTTCATCACATTGAAGACCGGCAAATTTTTAAATCTATTGTCCATGTATCTTATTAAACTTTTAAAATCTCATGAAAAATAAATATATATTAATATTAAGCCTGCTTTCAACAGGTTTGTTGGCAGGAGCCTTTTTTTATGGAACACTCAATGTTATACCTGCACTTTATGATGTGCCTATTGATGTTCATTTAAAATACCGTGTTCCACTGATGAATCATAATGCTGTTTATATGCAACTGTTAACTGCCATAGCTATAATCGCTCCGGTATGGCTTGCTATAATCTCAAAGCAAATCATTAGGCAAAGGATATATGCTTTTTCGGCAGGAGCTGCGGCTTTAATTTCAATCCTGGTAACCAGGATAGGAAATGTACCTATTAATCATTTAATGCGTACCTGGAATGCAACTGAAGCACCAGCAAACTGGCCTGGAATATTGCATCAATGGGATATTTATAATTATATCAGGACTGGCTTTGCCATAACAAGCTTTGTATTAATTGTAATAGCTTCTCAAGTAAAGGAAAACCGTAACACTTGATTTATTTAAGCTGCTTCAAGGTCTCTTTAATATTAACAGATTCCATATCATGTGATTGATATACTCTGTTTTGAAATTGAGCAAGACTTAATGTGTTTGAGGTAAAGAAAATTAAATCGGAAGAACTGGAAACAGTAATGCATGAAATGAATGAATGCTTTTTTGGAAGGTTATAGAAAAAAAGAGGTAACACCTTACTTTATCAATTATTCACAAAATTCTATTGATGTTTATTTATCATTGCCTGCAACTAATATCTTTACAATAACATTAATGCCATTATAATCTGTATATCAACAATTATTTACTTACCTGCCGGCTTTCTAAAAATCTTTGCCAGTCTTCAAGCATTTTTCCTTTTAATACTCTGGGAAATTTATGCTGTCCGCCCATTTTTCCTTTTTGCCTCATAAATTCCATAAAATCTTCTTCCGGGAGAATATCAAGAAAAACTTCTTTAAGAGCACTTGTTCTCTCGACTGCATAATCGTCGTTTAACTGCTTTAGTTTTTCATCAAGTTTACGGCAGAGCAATCTCTTCTCTATATGATCATTACAGGCAACATACCAGTGATGAGCGAAGAAACTGTTATAAGGCACTCCGGCAACAGTAAACTCAGGAATACATATATTCATTTCTTCACTAACCTGTCTCACTGCCTTGTTCATATTATCAACACTAAGATGTTCACCAACAAGGCTTAAGAAATGTTTTGTCCTGCCTGTTATTATAATCTCAGCTTTATCCTTATTTACAAATTTTACAGTATCACCAATCAGGTATCTCCATGCTCCTGCACTCGTGCTTAGCAGCAAAGCATAGTTTTTTCCTTCTTCCACTTCGTGCAATGTCAGCACCTCTGGGGTTGGTACCATATTTCCATCTATATCAAAGTTATTTTCGTCGAAAGGAATAAACTCGTGATAAATATGTTCGGAAGTAACGAGCCGCATTCCTTTGGCATTTTGTCCGTCCTGGTAAGCAATAAATCCTTCGCTGGCTAAATATGTTTCAATATAAAAAAGAGGTTTCGCCAGCAATTTTTCAAAACCTTTTTTATAAGGCTCAAAAGCTACTCCGCCATGAACAAAAAATGCAAGATTCGGCCAGATGTCGTGAATGGTTTTAACGTTATAATGCTCAATTATTTTTTCCATTGTAAGTTGTACCCATGCCGGAACACCAACAATAAAACCAATATCCCATGCAGGCGCTTTCTCAACTATCTCTTGTATCTTTTTATCCCAGTTTATGTTCCTTGCAATTTTTTTACCCGGCTTATAAAAAGGCTGAAACCAAAAAGGAGCTTTTTTTTGTGTAATACCGCTTAAATCTCCTGCATAATATCCCTGTTGCTTTTGAAGCGCTGTGCTGCCACCTATGGTCAGCCATCCTTTTCCTATTGATTTCACAGGCAAGGCGTGATAATGCCGCAGGGTAAGCAAATGTTTAATCATTGCCATTTTATTACCATAGAGCAGATCGTTAGTAACAGGGATATATTTACTCGACGACTCGCTCGTGCCGCTGCTTAGTGCATAGTATTTTATCTTACCAGGCCAGCACACATCAGGAATGTTTTCCAACGTTTTGTTCCACCAATGGTTATATATCTTATTATAATCGTATACAGGAACCTGTTTCTGAAAACTTTTTGCAGGATCTTCGCTCATCAATATTTCATCAAATCTGAATTTCTGTCCAAATTCTGTAAACCTGGCCTTATGCAAAAGCCTTTTTAATACTTTTAGCTGCTGATCACGGATATTATTTTCAGGCAGCCGAAAAGTTTTTGCCAACCCGGGAGGTAATTTAATATCAAAGATGGCCATGCAAAAGATTGATTTAAAAAAAGTCTACGAAAATACGCCAAAATGAAAAGAAATTGCCTGGATCCCGGTAAAACAATCACAGGTTAACATAAGTAATTATCTTATACAAGCATTAAGAGTATTAATCGTTGATTCCACAGTAAAACCAGGAATATTTGATTCTTAAAAGTTTTAAGCGCTTTGGCAGTTAAGCTATTAGTAGCAGTATATTTGCACAATGTTTAAACAAACATTAATTGAAGCAACTTTTGCCGGGGCGAAAATTTTACAGAAGTACTTTAATGGCAGTTTTACCATAAGCAGTAAATCAAACATTAATGATCTGGTTACGCAGGCAGATAATGAGTCGGAACAAGCTATCTTTGAAGTGATAAGACAACAGTTTCCACAGCATTGCCTATTAAGCGAGGAGTCGGGCGAATTTAAAATGGATAGCAATATCAAATGGATAATCGACCCTATTGACGGAACCGTAAACTTTGCTAACGGCATTCCGATTTGTTGTGTAAGCATTGGTGTTGAGCAGGATGGCGAAATGATACTGGGAGCTGTATACAATCCCTTTATGAATGAATTTTTCTTTAGTGAGAGAGGGAATGGCTCCACTTTAAATGAGAAAAGCATTAAAGTAAGCAGTAAAAATGATCTCTTAAGAAGTTGTCTTGTTACCGGCTTTCCCTACTCATATCTCAATATTCCTAATGGTCCGCTTGAGGTTTTTGATAAGTTAATACGAAACAATATTCCTGTGAGAAGATTGGGAAGTGCGGCAATAGACCTTTGCTGGGTTGCAGCCGGAAGGTTTGACGGATTTTATGAACACAAATTAAATGCATGGGATAGCGCAGCCGGTTTTTTAATAGTAGAAGAAGCAGGAGGAAAAGTAACCGATTTCAATGGTGATTACTATTCGCCATATCAACCTAATTTAATGGCAACAAACGGAAAAATTCATGATGATCTTCTTTTAGCCTTAAATGGCAAATGGAACCCCGGAAACAGTAAAAGTTAAGTACTACCGTTATGAATAACAGAACAGAAATTTCTTCTCTCGGCGAGTTTGGCCTTATCGATCATCTGACCAAAAATTTTGAAGTTCAGCATGCTTCTACCATTTTAAGTATCGGCGACGACGCCGCAGTAATAGATCATTTTGGCAAGCAGACTGTTATTACGTCCGATATGCTGGTTGAGGGTATTCACTTCGACCTCATGTATACACCTCTTAAACACCTTGGCTACAAAGGTGTTATTGTTAATCTCAGCGATATTTATGCTATGAATGCCACTCCAACCCACATCACACTGAGCATAGCATTCAGCAACCGTTTTAGTGTGGAAGCGCTGGACGAGTTTTATGAAGGAGTATACGCTGCGTGCGAAAAATATAATGTAGACCTTATCGGTGGTGATACTTGCTCATCTCAAAAGGGATTCATAATCAGTATTACAGCCCTCGGTGAAATAACGCCGGAAAAAATTGTAAAAAGAAGTGGCGCCAAACAAGGAGATCTTATTTGTGTAAGCGGCGACCTTGGAGCAGCATTTTTAGGTTTAACACTTTTAGAAAGAGAAAAGAAAATATATGTTGAACACCCTGAAATACAACCAGACCTTGAGAATGAAAAATACATTGTAGGAAGGATACTGAAACCCGAGGCCAGAAAAGATATTATAGACTTTTTTGATATGGAAGCAGTTTTACCTACAAGTATGATGGATGTAAGCGATGGTCTCAGCAGTGAGATATTACATATTTGTAAACAAAGCAATGCAGGTTGTTTGATATACGAAGATAAAATACCGATAAATGATGAGGCAAAGCAGTATGCATATAAGCTGCAGTTAGACCCTACTGCCTGCGCCCTGAGTGGAGGGGAAGATTATGAACTTGTATTTACAATTGACCAAAGTGATCATGAAAAGATTGTTTTAAATGAACAAATATCTGTCATCGGCTATATAACAAATATTGAGGAAGGGGCGAACATTGTAACAAAAGGGGGCAATACTCATAAACTTACAGCGCAGGGTTGGAATGCTTTTAGCTAAAAAAGATTTTTTCATCACCCTTTATAATTAAAATGGATAGATGAGATTGGAAATAGTATTCTGATTATATTGCAATTGTGAAAAAGAATTGTTGCTTTTTAATACTGATTACCTTTTTTTCTTGCAATGTTTTTAAAAAAAGTTCTTTCGATCCAAATGAAAAATATAGTTCTTCTCAACTTCAGGAAGATTTTTCAGTCTTAACTAAAGTTTTAAAGAGTAACCATCCTAGCTTATATTGGTACTCTTCCAAAGACTCTGTCGATAATTTTTTTTCCGCAACTTACCGTTCACTGCACGACTCTCTTACACAGCAGCAATTTCGAAAAAGGGTTGCGTGGGTTATTAGTAAAATTCATTGTGGACATACCGTAGTCAGATCATCAAAATCTTACTCAGAATATTATAGTAAGCAGAAAACTAAAACCTTTCCTCTTTATTTAAAAGTCTGGGATGACAGTGCAGCGGTAATAGCAAATCTTATAAAAAATGACTCTATCCTGAAACGAGGTACACCAATTATCGCAATTAACGGAGTTTCGGTAAAAGAAATTGTCGACAGCATGTCTCAACTTATTAGTGGTGATGGATATACAAAAATTTTTAAGTACCAGATTATCAGCTTCAACTTTCCGGCTTTCTACCAAAACGCGTATGGCTTCTCAGACAGCAATTATACTATCCGGTATTTAGACAGCGCCGGAAAGCAAAATGAAACTATATGTAAGAATTTCGAGGGCAAAATCGATTTTTTAAATACAAATCAACAGCTATTACTGGGAGAAGTTACAAGGAAAAAGTTACGCCAGTTTAATTTATTGGCTGAAAGAAATATGGAAATAGACACTTTATCGGGTACCGCGCTTATATCGGTAAATACATTTAGTAAAGGAAAGCTTATCCGTTTTTTCAGTCGAAGCTTTAAAAAAATAAAACAACAGAATACCAAAAACGTTGTCCTTGATCTTCGGTTAAACAGTGGCGGGAGCGTAATAGCCTGCACCAGGCTTTCCCAATATCTTGTTGATAAACCTTTTCACGTAGCTGATACGGTCGCTGCCTATACACGTTCATTTCCTTACAAAAAATATATTAAACCGTGGCTTATATACTGGTTAAGCATGCACATATCAGGAAGGCGCTATGAAGACAAAAGAATTCACTTTCGTTATTTCGAAAAACATTATTTTAAGCCTAAAAAGAAAAACCATTTTAATGGAAATATTTATGTTTTAACAGGTGGGTTTACCTTCTCCGCTGCAACTATAGTTGCAGGAAATTTAAAAGGCCAACACAATGTAACAATAGCAGGTGAGGAAACCGGCGGAGGTGCTTACGGAAATTCTGCAATGCTGTTAACAACTATAATTTTACCTAACACAGGTTTAAGAGTTACATTACCGCTTTATAGAATGGTTTTAAATGATCATCTCTTAAAAAACGGGCGGGGTGTTTTACCTGATATTGAGGTAAAGCCATCAACCGAGTATATAAAAAATAATGAAGACGCGAAGCTGGAAAAAGTTATCGAAATAATAAGAAGAAAAAAACCTTAAAAAAATCTTATTATCCATAAAAAGACTGTCCGCTATTGATTTTAGAGATTGCGTTTTTTTTTGAAAAAGTTGATGGTAAGGACAACGGTCATGATATGCGGCCCGCTGTTTGCGTCCTCACAAACAGCAATAATGGTGCTTTAGTGTATTTGCCGACCCCGTCTCTTCAAATTTAAAACAATTTTTTACTTGTCTTCCGGGTTCATTTCCTCTGGAGAAGGATCTTTTAAATAATTCTCTCCTTTATCACTGATTCCGCTATTTTTTGGAATGCTTCTTTCCTGTCTGTCCTCCCATTCACTGCTCTGTTCGCTAATGCCTTCTTTTATATCAATAACGCCTTGCTCAACTCTTTGACCGATATTACTTGTATTGCTTGGATCAACAGGAGCCTGGTCTTTACCAGGCTTGTCGGGATTAGTAATGTTTGGATCTATACCATTTATATTGTTTGCCACGTTTTTATAATTTTAAGATTAATTATCCGGCACTAATTAATAGCCATTTTTCCATGGCTATTAATTAATGCATCTATTTCTGCGGGCGTTTCGGTAACTTCTAAACCAAATTTCTCCGTAAAAAATAATTCTGTTACAATAGTGTCGTTATCTGTATGTTTAGCATAATAATAAAGAATATTGTTAGCATTTACGTGTACTGTTGTCCCTGCCAGGTTTAATTTAATTATTGAAGGCTTCATTTTTTTATTTGTATAGTTTTACATAACAATCAGACCAAAATTATTTAGAAAAAAGATAAATGTGGTAAATTAATTTTTCAGGATAACACATGAGATAAAAAACGATTAAGTAATACAGCTATTTTACCTTCCTTTTCTGAGAAGTCTCGCTTTTTAAAAAATCTAACGCCCCATATAAATCATAAGTATTTGAATATCAGAAGGATTAACACCGCTTATTCTACTTGCCTGTCCCAGCGTTGCAGGTTTTATTTTGGTAAATTTTTGCCGTGCCTCATTAGAAAGTGATATTATTTTTTCGTAATTAAATGCCTCTGGTATCATCAGGTCCTCTAACTGGCTCATTTTGTCTACCAATTCCTTTTCCTTATTTATATAAGTCTCGTACTTAATCTGTATTTCTGCTTGTTCTAAAGTTTCCGGAGAAAATCTTTTCAACACTACAGCTAACCTCGGAGATGCGCTGATCATTTCTTTCAGTTCTACATTCGGCCTTAACAATAACTGAGAGAGCTTTTGCTTATTGTTTAGCATAGCTGATCCGCACCGTTGCAAGTAGTCGTTTATTTCCTGTATGTCGACAGCATGTTCATTTATTATTGATTTAACAATTTCCACATCCTCTCTTTTGATTCTTACTTTTTCCATTCTTTCCTGAGATGCCAGTCCTAACCGATAACTTTTCTCTGTAAGCCTCATATCTGCATTATCCTGCCTTAAAAGTGTCCTAAATTCTGCCCTACTTGTAAACATGCGGTAAGGTTCATCTGTTCCTTTACTTATCAGATCATCTATCAAGACCCCAATATATGCTTCACTTCTCTTTAACACAAATGGCTCTAAATCAAAAACTGTTTGATGTGCATTAATTCCTGCCATTAAACCCTGACACGCAGCTTCCTCATAGCCAGTTGTCCCGTTTATCTGGCCTGCAAAAAAAAGGTTTTTAAGTTTTTTTGTTTCAAGAGAATAAGTTAACTGAGTAGGTGGAAAATAATCGTACTCAATTGCATATCCTGGCCGGAACATTTTACACTTTTCAAATCCAGGCACCATTTTAAGCGCTTCGTGCTGAACCTCTTCGGGCAAGGAGGTAGAGAAACCATTTACATATATTTCAACAGTATTAAATCCTTCCGGCTCGACAAATAATTGGTGGCGGTCTCTTTCTGCAAACCTGTTTATTTTGTCTTCAATACTTGGACAATAGCGCGGCCCTATTCCTTCAATCCTGCCTTGATACATAGGGCTTCTGCCGAAACCAGTCTTAAGCATATCATGAACAGCCTGATTAGTGTAGGTGATGAAGCAGCTTCTTTGCTCCTCTACCCGTATTTTCGAGACATTAGTATAAGAAAAGCCAACTATTTCTTCATCACCTTTTTGTTCCTCCATTTTGGTATAATCAAGGCTTCTTCCATCTACTCTTGGAGGAGTTCCCGTCTTTAAGCGATTGCTTTCAAATCCTAATTCTACGAGCTGTTCTGTAATACCTGTAGATGCCTTTTCTGCCATCCTGCCACCACCAAATCTTTTTTCACCGATGTGAATTACACCATTTAAAAAAGTTCCACTTGTTATGATAACGGATGCTGAAAGAATATTATGACCCAAGCTTGTTACAACTCCACGTGCAAAGCCATCTTTTGCTATAATCGATCTTACCGAATCCTGGTAAAAGTCTATATTAGCTGTGTCCTCCAACATTTCACGCCATTTATTAGAAAACTTCATTCTATCACTCTGCGCTCTTGGACTCCACATTGCCGGACCTTTGCTTTTATTCAGCATTCTGAATTGAATGAGGGTTGAATCTGTTACTATGCCACTATATCCTCCTAAAGCGTCAATCTCCCTGATTATTTGGCCCTTAGCTATTCCGCCCATGGCAGGATTACAACTCATCTGAGCAATCGTCTGCATATTCATTGTTATAAGGAGAACCTTACTTCCAAGATTAGCTGCTGCCGCTGCTGCTTCACAACCTGCATGACCTGCTCCGACCACAATTACATCATACTTATCAAACATTCCTATTAAAATTATTAAGCAAAGATAAACGACCCATTACTGACCAAGGTGTAATTTCTTTGTTTCACGTGAAACAAAAACTACTTCTGATTACAAGCGAAATCCTGAATGATGATAGAATTGCCATCCTTATAATGGCTTACCCCTACTCCCATCTGTACAAAAGCAGGATTTAGAAGCGTCTTACGATGTCCTAAACTTTGTACCCCTTGATCTATATATAATAAAACAAGCATGAGAACAGGATTTGAAGGTCCAAAACTAATATTTTCGCCGGCACAATTAATAATACCGGCTCCTTTCATCCTATCGCTAAAAGTTGCACCGGTGGGAGAGGTATGAGAGGGTGGCGCATTATCATAAGATAATTCGCCTGCAAATTGCTGAGAAACCTGTGCTAATTTGAGATTTGGTACTACTAAAGGTAATTGAGGTGAGCTATATAAATCTTTTTTAAGGCTAACGGTATAGGAATTCTGTAACGTGGGAAACCTGGTAAGAATAGGATCGACAACGCTATCCCAAAATCTTTTAGGGTTGCTTCTGCTATAGTTTGTCCAATAAAACCATTCCTTTTGAACATCATTAAGAGAACCATATTCCTTATTATCCTGAAGAATATTTAAAATATTTGTGCTCTTTTGAGGCAAAGGAGGCAGCTCCTTAACCGGCAAAGTTGTTGAACCAAAATGTTGACTAAAAGAAAAAAAAGGAATTAAACATGAAAGTAGAAAAATAAGTTTCACGTGAAACATACTGTTATATTTGTTTCTCAAACAGTTGCAAATAATAATCCTCTTTTTGCCTCATAACTGTTATTTCACTTTTCCTTTTGTCCTGGTATCCACAAAGATGAAGTGCGCCATGAAAAATGACCCTAAGAATTTCACTTCTATAAGTCTTACTGTAAATTATCGCGTTTTCCCTTACCCTATCTACACTAATGTATATTTCTCCTCTAATATCTTTGGTGTTTGACAAATCAAATGTTATAACGTCTGTAAAGAAATCGTGTTGCAAGAAAGATTTGTTGATTTCCAGCAAGAAATAATCAGAACAAAATATATAATCCACCTGATCAATTTTCTTTTTTTCACTAATAAATATTTCTGCTACTTGTTTTTTGATTAAGCCTTTATTATTAACGGCTATAGGTTTTACATCTGCATAATTAAAACGAATTAACGACATAGATACATTTTAACTCCAAAAATCGTAAGAAAAAGCCGTTTATAGTATCTACTTTTACTATTAGGAAATGAAAAAATTATCTCAAATAAAAGTGGGAAAAACTGTAGTTATTCATTCTTTTGAAAAAGATGATATCTTTATTAAACTCATGGAAATGGGCTGTATTCCAGGAGAGAAAATAAAGGTTGAACAAATCGCTCCTTTAGGTGACCCTATCTCAATATTAGTATCGGGATATAATTTGAGCCTAAGGTTAAATGAAGCAGAAATGATTTTAGTAGAAGAACTATAGAAAACACCTAAATGAAAATAGGCCTGTATTTTGGGTCGTTTAATCCAATTCATATTGGACACTTAATCATAGCAAACTTTGTTTCAGAGCATTCAGACATAGAGCAAGTATGGTTTGTAGTATCCCCGCAAAATCCATTGAAAAAATCATGTAGTTTGCTTAACGAGTATCACCGGCTTTTTTTAGTTCAAATTGCAATAGAAAATAATCCGATGTTCAGAACATCTGATATTGAGTTTAGGCTTCCCCGCCCGTCATATACCATTGATACTTTGACTTATTTAAAAGAAAAGTATCCAAACAATGAATTTTCTGTTATTATAGGATCAGATAGCTTAAAAAACATTTATAAATGGAAAAACAGCGAACTTCTGTTAAAAAGCTTTTCCTTTTACGTTTACGAAAGGCCTGGATTTGAATTACCCGAAAACTTACAGGCAAACATTGTGGTATTAAAAGCTCCACTGTTAGAAATATCATCAACCTATATTAGAAACGCAATACAGGCGGGAAAATCCATAAAATACCTGGTACCAGACCGTGTTTTAGAAGAAATTGAAAGAAATGGATATTATAGGAAATGATTAGACAACCATCCTACAATCAGGAAAATAACAACGATGACCGGGGATGGTATTTTTGTATATTTCAGCATGAGAAAAGTAAAAATAACTGCTGTTACATTGCCCAAATTGAATTTGGAAGGTATAGACATGAATAAAAGAACAGTAGCAGCAAACATTATACCTACTACTACCGCATTTATACCTTCCATAGCTCTAAAGATAATTACATGCCTTTTTAGATTATTCCATATTGGATAAAAGAAGAGAACAAGCAATAAGCTTGGTAAAAATATACCCACTGTACCAATGAAACAACCTAATAGCTGAGCGCTAAAGCCATAACTCTTTAAAACCATTCCTCCTACGAACGTGGCAATTGAAAAAATAGGCCCGGGAAATGCCTGTACCATTCCGGCACCAGTAAGGAAATCTGCAGAAGTCATGTAGTGAGTTTTAGCACGAATAACATATTGTTCAAACATCATTGTAATCAAAACGCTGCCACCGCCAAAAACTATGCTGCCAAACCGATAAAAATTCTCAAATAAACTAACAGGTCTCCTTATAAGCAAATGATGAATGCGGGTGTATTCGCTCGCTATCCCTGCAATAATAAATATAAAAGCAAAAAGCCATAAGTTACCCCATTTTACAGGATGCTTTTTGCCATCAACTTCAGGAATTCGTTTATCACTAAAGTTACTTACAATGCTTCCTCCAATAATAAGTGAAGGAAAAAGCCACGGAGATTGTACAAGGTAAGTAACGATCATAGCCCCAAGCATTATGAAAAAAGTAGCCTGGTGCTTAATAGAGATCGAAAAGCTTTTAATCGCGGAATAAGCTAAAAAGCCTACCGCCATTGGCTGAATGAATTTAAAAATAAAACTAACGTTTTGCCCGTTTAAGTATTCAAGCAAAAAACAAAGCCCTCCCATTAATGTACAGGCCGGTATAATCCAAATAAGCAAAGTAATAGCCGCTAAAGATGTTCCTCCCCTCTTGTACCCAATTAATGTAAGCGTTTGAGTGCTGCTTGCACCGGGAAGCAATTGTACAAAGGCATAAATTTCTAACAACTCCTGTTCGGAGACATAATGATGTTGCTGAACAAACAATTTATGCATTCTCACAAAATGCATCTGAGGACCACCAAAAGCAGTAAAACTGTGACGAAGCACTGTCTTCAGAAAAGGTATATGTCTGATTAGCTTCAAAAACTATTAGCCCGGTTAAAAGTAAAATAAATAAAAAGAACAATAAAACTACTTCTTTAAGCCAATCTCCCTAAGCCTCTCGTCCAAATATTGTCCCGCAGTAATATCGGGGTATTGTTTAGGATATGCATCGGTTATGCAATTATCAAGACAAGCAAGGCTCATACTGCTCTTGGGATGTAAAAAAAACGGTATGGAAAATCTTGAAGTATTCCATAAATTTCTGGAAGGATTAACAACGCGGTGAGTTGTACTTCTTAGCCTGTTGTTGGTTAATCTTTGCAGCATGTCACCAACATTAACAACAATTTGATCGGGAAGCGAAACTACGGATTCCCATTGTTTCTGGTTAGATAGTATCTCAAGACCATCAGCACTGGCTCCGACTAATAAAGTAATTAAATTGATGTCTTCATGTTGTTCAGCCCTTATTGCACTATCAGGTTCTTTGGTTATCGGAGGATAATGTATACACCTTAAAATACTATTTCCATTATGCACGTACTTATCAAAATATTTCTCTTCTAGCCCAAGATATAAAGCAATCGCTTGTAATATTGCAGTTCCGCTTTTCTCAAAATGTTTGTACACCTGTGCAAGCGTTTCATTAAAACCTTCTATTTCATGCACTACGACATTGTCAGGATATTCATTTTTTATGGGATCTCCGTCTTCTATATTCTGTCCATACTGAAAAAACTCTTTAAGGTCTGGTCTGCTGCTTCCTTTGGCGTGCTCCTGTCCAAAGCTTGTATACCCTCTTTGTCCGGATAGTCCCGGTATTTTATATTTCAGCTTGTTTTTAAGCGGAAGAAAGAAAAATTGTTGAATACATCTGTAAAGCCGGGAAATAAGCTCACTGGGAATTTCATGATTTTTAACTGTAACAAAACCAACTTCCTCATACGCTCTTCCTAATTTCTCAACGAAAGCTGCTTTTAATTCAACATTATCGCCTAAAAAAGCTGAAAGGTCTACTACCGGAATTGACATAAAATTTATATTAAAAAAGAAACAACTTAAGTTGTAACGAAAGAAACTTCTGCAGGAACTGATTGTTAAAAAATAAAAGTCAAAGAATTATACAAACCTTGACTTAATACAATAATTAAAAAAAAACTCACTTTAAGTTCAGTGAGGTTCATGCTTTAATTACCATATTCGCTTAAAAACTTAATTCTCATTATTTTTAGTTGCTCCCAGTCATATCCTCCGTCTGCCAGTTCTTCCTGTGCTACGTCTAAAGAAGAAGTTTCACAACTACGAAAATAATCTATAATTTCCTCCTGCTCGTCTTCATCGAGCATGTCGTCTATCGCATAGCCCAGATTGAGTTTCGTGCCACTTGCAACAATAGTTTCCATTTCTTCCAATAAATCATCGATCCTCAAATCTTTTGTTTTTGCTATCGTCTCTAAGGGAATTTTCTTATCAACATTTTGTATAATAAAAATTTTATTACTGCTTTTATTTGCAACGCTCTTCATTACGAAATCATCAGGCTTCTCAATTTCATTTTCTTCTACATACTTTGCAATAAGCTCAACGAAAGGTTTCCCGTATTTTAAGGCCTTTCCCACACTTACTCCCTGGCATTTCTCTAATTCTTTTAAAGTAGTAGGATAAATAGTGGCCATATCCTGCAGGGAATTTTCAAGAAACAATACAAAGGGCGGCAAACCTTTTTTCTTAGCTTCTTTCTGCCGAAGTTCTTTCAGCATCTCAAACAAAACATTATCGGCCGCTGAACCTACAGTCGCTACAGGAGCATCAGGCTCTTCATCATCTTCAGAATTAGCATCTTCGAACTTATTATTTAAAGAAATGAAAAAACTTGAGGGCTTTTTGAGAAATCCTTCCGAACCCGGCGTAAATTTTAATAAACCGTATTCCTCTATATCTTTTATAAGTAAATTAGCTAAAAGCATTTGGCGGATGAGACTGTTCCAATAATGTGCATCTTCGTCATTTCCGCTCCCAAACACCGGTAATGAATTATGCGCGTACATTTGTATTTGAGGGGTAAGCTTACCCATGATTACATTAACTACGTAGTCAATTGCAAAACGTTGATCTAAAGCCTTTACTGCTTTAAGCACCTTTACAACATCCTCTTTGGCCTCTATTTGTTCTTTTGGGGTACAATTGTCGCATCCCCCCGTACCAGGACATTTATTTGTATCCCAATCTTCACCAAAATAATGAAGTAATACCTTTCTGCGACACACGCTGCTTTCTGCATACCCAACTGTTTCATTTATCAATTGAGCCCCTACTTCTCTTTCACTCAATGGCTTATCACGCATCAGGTGCTCAAGCTTTGAAACATCTTTGTGGGAATAATATAATATACATTTACCTTCAAGACCATCCCTTCCCGCACGCCCCGTTTCCTGGTAGTAATTCTCTATGCTTTTTGGAATGTTATAGTGAATAACAAAACGTATATCAGGCTTATCGATGCCCATTCCAAATGCAATTGTAGCAACAATTACCTGCGTATCTTCTTTCAAAAACTTATCTTGCCTCTCTGCTCTCAGCTTTGCATCTAACCCGGCGTGATATGCAACAGCCTTAATCTTATTCGCTACCAGAATTTCTGCAAGTTCTTCTGTAGTCTTCCTGTTTAAGGTATAAATTATTCCACTTTTTCCCGGATTTTGAGAAATAAAACGAACAATGTTCTTTATTGTCTGATCCTTTTTTATTTTAGGTTGAATTTCATAATACAAATTCTCCCTGTTAAAAGATGAAATGAAAATGGTTGGATTACGAAGACCGAGATTTTTTAAAATATCACTCTGAACTTTAGGTGTGGCAGTGGCAGTTAAAGCAATTATGGCAACATTAGGATTGATAATTGACATCATTTCTTTCAGACGACGATACTCGGGCCTGAAGTCATGCCCCCACTCTGAAATACAATGCGCCTCGTCGACTGCAAAAAAAGAGATTTTCAGATCACTGAAAAAATCGAGGTTCTCCTGCTTTGTCAGTGTTTCCGGCGCTACGTATAGCAATTTTGTCTTTCCTTCTATCAGGTCCGACTTTACCTCACGCTGTTGTACTTTGGTTAGTGATGAATTAAGAAAGTGTGCCACATGGTCTTTTTCACTGTATCCTCTTACCAGATCTACCTGGTTTTTCATTAAAGCAATTAAGGGACTTACAATAATCGCACACCCTTCCATTATTAATGCCGGAAGCTGGTAACATAAGCTTTTTCCCCCACCTGTAGGCATTATAACAAAAGTATCTTTCCCGCTCAAAAGGCTGTTAATCGCCTGTTCCTGTGTCCCTTTAAATTTATCAAAACCAAAAAACTCTAAAAGATGTTTATTAATATTATAAGGATGATCCTGAAGCGTTGATGCTGGTGCAGTAATTTTTTTAGATATAATCTTTTCGGCAGTTACTTTCTTCGAAGCTGTTTTTTTTATGGTTGTCTTACTAGTCATTTTTCAAATAATTTCCATTCTACCTCATAGTGTAGTTAAATTTTTTCTAAAATAAAGAAAAGAATATACCAAAATTTTATTATTAAATTTTTGATAAAACCATCCTTTTTTAATGTTAGCGAAGTTAATGCATGAGCGTTGTTAAAAAAAAGGCCATTTGTTAAAGTTGGCTTTTGCAAAAGCTTAATAAGCAATTAAAACATATTAAAAATTATTTTATTTATTATTTATACAAAAAATGTTTAGGGGTGGTAATATTGAATAATGAATAGTATTTTTACCGCGAATGAACGAAATGATATTAAAAACGGCCTTGCATACCATTCAGTTAGAGGCTGAGTCTATTGCAGGACTGTCAAAATATATAAACACAGATTTTGAAAAGACTGTTGAAATTATTTTTACCTGTGATGGACGACTTGTGCTGAGCGGCGTAGGTAAAAGTGCAATAATAGCTCAAAAAATTGCAGCTACTCTCAACAGCACAGGCACACCCAGTCTCTTTATGCATGCCGCTGACGCCATTCATGGCGATATAGGAATGGTACAAAAAAAAGACGTGGTAATGATAATAAGCAAAAGCGGTGAAAGTCCTGAGATCAAAGTTCTCATTCCACTTATAAAAAACTTTGGTAATACACTCATTGGAATGGGAGGAAGCATAAATTCTTTTCTTGCTAACAATTGTAACTACTTCTTAAACACTACTGTTTCACAGGAAGCCTGTCCTAATAATCTTGCTCCTACAAGCAGCACAACTGCACAAATGGTGATGGGAGACGCTTTGGCTATCTGTTTAATGAATATGGCCGGCTTTAATGGTCATGATTTTGCAAAATTTCATCCTGGCGGCAATCTTGGTAAGAGGCTCTACCTGCGGGTCAAAGATTTATATGTGCTTAATGCAAAACCAGCAGTTGCTCCTTATGCCAGCCTGAAGGAAATAATAGTAGAAATGACAAAAAACCGCCTGGGAGCAACGGCAGTGATTGAAGAAGATGAGAAAATATCAGGAATAATAACGGATGGTGATCTCAGGCGAATGCTTGAAGCCACCAATAACCTTGAAAACATAAAAGCAGCAGACATATTAACAGCAAACCCAAAAACAATTCAGGCAGATGACCTGGCTGTGACTGCCCTTGAAGTCTTAAGAAGTAACGATATAAGCCAACTCCTGGTCACTAATAAAGATCATAATTATCTTGGTATTCTGCATTTGCATGACCTGGTGAAAGAAGGAATTGTATAAATTTAATAAAAAAAAATTTACTATTATAACTGCAAAATGAATAAAAATCAATACGTAGCCATTATTGCCGGGGGCATAGGCAGCAGGTTCTGGCCTAAAAGCAGGGTCGGCTATCCAAAACAATTTCTTGATATTTTAAATACAGGTAAAACCTTAATTCAATACACTTTTGAGCGATTTGAACAATTTATTCCTAAAGAAAATATTTTTATAGTCACTTCAGCCGAATATGCCGGCATTGTAAAAGAACAATTACCGGGTATAAATGAAGATAACATAGTATCGGAACCAAGCCGTAAGAATACTGCTCCCTGCATTGCATTCATTTCATTTAAACTAATGCAGCAGAATGCCGAAGCAACCCTCATTATCGCGCCTGCCGACCATCTTATACTCGACAATATCACCTTTGAACAAACCTGTAAAAATGCAATACACTTTGTAGAAAATAACAATGCTCTTGTAACTTTAGGAATCAAGCCAACTTATCCCAATACAGGCTATGGCTACATACAACATGAATCGGAGGCTGCAGAAGATAACATATTTAAAGTAAGAACTTTTACTGAAAAACCAAATCTGGATCTCGCCAAGGCTTTTTTACTCAGCGGAGACTTCCTGTGGAACGCAGGTATTTTTATATGGAAAGTATCTACTATTATTGAAAGATTTGAAATGTATCAGCCAGAGATTTACGAAATCTTTTCTTCAGAAAAAGAAAAATATAATACCGCTGAGGAAAAAGATGCACTTGAAAGAATTTATCCTTTGTGTACAAGTATATCCATCGATTATGCTATAATGGAAAAAGCAAATAATGTATATGTAATACCGAGCAGTTTTGGATGGAGCGATCTGGGCACCTGGACAAGCGCTTATGATAACCTTCAAAAAGACTACCTGGGAAATGCAATAGCAGGCGATAAAGTTATGGTAATTGATTCAACACAATGCATGATTTCTGCTCCGCACGAAAAACTCCTGGTAATACAGGGTTTAAATGATTTTATTGTTGTAGACACAAATGATGTCTTACTTATATGTAAGAAAGAAAAAGAGCAGGAAATAAAAGAATATGTAGCAGAAGTAAAAAGAAATATTGGAGATAAATACCTCTAATCCTGTTTTTGTTAGCCAATTTGTAGTTAAACATTATTTACTGACCAGATACAATAAGTCGGCAAGTGTAATATTGATTATTCAAAATATAACTATTGTTTCGGGGAACACCTCAAATATTTTTTTATTTATTATTTACACTGTTTCTTTCCCTTGCAGGCATATCTCAAAAAATAACTGTAAGCGGAACTGTATATGATATTTCTAAAAAAACCCCGGTAGAATATGTAAGCGTTTTAAGCACATCAGGTGCCGGAACTTCTACAGACTCGGTAGGAAAATACAGCCTCAGAGTAAATACAACCGACTCTATATTCTTTTCTTTTTTAAATAAAGCCACTCCAAAATATTCCGTAAAAAGCATTCAGGATACCGAAGCTTTTGATATTTCAATAATGAGAAAAATAAAAGAATTACCGGCAGTTTTTGTAAGACAAAGAAACTACCGGATGGACTCACTGCAAAACAGGTTAGATTATCAAAAAATATTTGATTACAAAAAACCAGGGATAAAAACATCGATGAACTCTTACGAAACAAACCCTGTTGCAGGCTTAGATTTGGACGAGTTTATTAATATGTTCAAATTTAAAAAAAATAGGAGAACACTTGCTTTTCAGCGAAGATTAGAGGAGGATGAAAAGGAAAAGTATGTTGATCACCGGTTTAGCAAAGGCCTGGTTAGAAAACTTACGGCTTTAAAGTCGCCGGAATTAGATAGCTTTATGAAAGAATTCCGGCCAAATTTTGAAATGGCAACTCAATTTAATGACCTTGAATTTGGTCAATATATTGTTGAAGCTTTTAAATATTATAAAGCAGGAATAAAAATAGATAAACAGGCTCTCAGAAGAGAACAGGAATAAAAAATCGGTTTAGAAAGTTTGTTCTTTCCATCTTAGAAGTTATTCTGATCATCATTTTCTTCAAGTTTCTCCATTTCATCACCACCTAAGCTGTAATAACTGTTTTCTTCATCTCCCTGGCCTAAAGCATCCTCACCTTCCAGATCGGCATCAGGCACATCCAGATCCCTACCGGTCATTGGCACCCAACCCCTTGCTCTCAGTTCTTCGTCTTCGTCCATATCCATATCGCCATTTTTCGGTCCTAATATAAGAAGGTCTTCAGCAGTTACATCAGCTTCTGTGCCGGGCACCATTTCTATATCTTCCTGTTCATCATCATTTACCTGAGTAAAGTCGGGTTCTACTGCAGGCGTTCCTTCAATGCTCTTGATATGATCAGCAGTAATATTATGTGAGCGGGTAAGATCTTCTACATTGATATCTACCCTTTCAACATCATTTTCCGGATTTAAAATATCTTCCTTTGCAGGGTAATGCGGGTAACCGGGAAAATCCTGGTCTATCTTTTCATCATTAGATTGTTCTACTTCGGTGGGAGTATTTATAGCTTCATCCGGGTTATTAGTGGTGGGTTGAGGACTGCTGTTGGTTTCTTTCGGATCAATTTGCGTTAACATTACTAATATACTTTAATAGGTTTAATAAAAAAAATATGCCTAAAGACCATTATAAAATGATTACTGCTTTTCAAGGCCTTCTTTCTCCCGCACAATTTACGCTCATTTCTTCATATAACTAATATGGCATTATTTATGAAAAATATATATTATAAAACAAGGTATACAATGAAAATAATTAATTCAAAAATACACGGAACATTAGATTACCTGGTTGGGATTATACTGATCATATTACCATGGCTATTTGGTTTTGCAGATGGAGGCGCACAAATGCAGATACCTATAATTCTTGGTATTGGTACTTTAATTTACAGCATGATAACAAAGTATGAATTAGGAGTTTTCAAAATAATCCCTTTTAAAACCCACTTATCCATAGATGCACTTTCAGGCATCTTTTTAGCAGCATCACCCTGGATATTTGGCTTTAGTGATCAGGTTTACCAGCCTCATTTACTCTTCGGTATTTTAGAAATTGTTGTTGTTCTTCTCTCTAAAAGACAAACTTCATCAGGTACTTCTGATGTAAGGCATACAGCTGCTTTTTAAAAACTTACCTCTTGCAGTCCCCGGTTTTAATAAGCAAACTTTATTAAAAAATTAGCATGGCATGCTTTTATAGTATTTTTTCTTAGATTCTTAATTGCTTAAATAACAGTCATAAGGCCATGAAAAATAATAAAGAGGTTCCGTCTAATATGTTTACTGTAGCCCCCGGGGTCTGGGGCAGAAAAGATCTTTTTGTAAACTTTTTTATGATTCAGGATTTGGTAAATGATGAATGGGTACTGGTAGATACCGGCTTGAAATGGTCTGCATCTAAAGTAAAGGAAATGGCAGATTACCTATTTGGCGAAGGAAGCAAACCTGAAGCAATCATTTTAACCCACGGGCACTTCGATCATATAGGTTCTGTTGCAAGCCTTGCAGAGGAATGGGATGTACCCGTATTTGCCCACCATTTGGAAATACCATACCTGACGGGCCAGTCTGATTATCCACCACCTGACCCGACCGTTGGCGGAGGCTTGATGTCTACCATGTCATTTTTATACCCCAACAGTCCTATCAATATCTGGAAAGACGTAAAAGTGTTACCTGCCAATGGCGTTATACCTGTATTGCGCGAATGGAAATATATTCATACTCCGGGGCATTCACCTGGTCATATAAGTTTATTTCGCGAAAGTGACGGGGTATTGTTAGTGGGGGACGCTTTTGTAACTACCCAACAAGAGTCATTAATTTCGGTAATATTACAAAGCAAGCGGATTTCGGGTCCGCCCAAATATTTCACCTGCGATTGGGATGATGCAAGAAATTCGGTAGAAGAACTCATTAAACTTAATCCTCTAACTGCGGCCACCGGACATGGCCGGCCAATGCGTGGCATAGAATTGCAGGAAGCGCTGAAAGATCTTAGTGAAAACTTTTATACTGAAGCGATACCTGAACATGGCAGATATGTACCAAATCCGGCAATAACCAATGCTAATGGTGTAGTGTACGTGCCTCCTAAGAAACACTTAAAAAACGAACTGCCGCTTAAAACATTTGGATTTACAGCGCTTGCTACTGCAGCGCTTGTATGGACCTTTTATAAAAAGAAAAAGAAAATAAGGGACTACCAAAATTTGATTGAGGTTGAATATAACTATTAAAAAAAGAATAATTGTCTTAAATAGCTTAATAAAAAAGACGTAGAAAGAGAGTAACAAAACGATGCAGGGTAAAATTACCATACCGGTAGCTAAAAATAATCCCTGTGTATCGGATTAAAGAATGAAAAATATTAGTCTTTTTAAGAAAAAATAAAATAGACGTACGAGTGTTTATTTTATTTTTTCTATTTAATCTCTATCTTATCAGTCCCGCCGCTCTGCTTATATCGAGCATGCGGTCGATTGGTTTTTTAGCTGCAATACGTAATTCCTCATTCATCACGATTTCAGGCGTTTCATATTCCATACACAAATACAGTTTTTCCAACGAGTTCAGCTTCATATAGGGGCAGTCATTACATGCACAATTGGTAGTTGGCGGTGCAGGAATAAAAGTTTTATGTGGAGCATCTTTTTGCATCTGGTGCAAAATACCGGTTTCGGTAACTACAATAAATTCATTACAACTGTCCGTAACTGCATACTTAAGCAACTGTGTAGTGCTTCCTATAAAATCAGCAATACGGAGGACAGGTTCCTCGCATTCGGGGTGAGCTATAACTTTTGCAGAAGGATGCCGAATCTTTAGTTTTGTTATTTTTTCCAGACTGAATATTTCATGTACCATGCAGGCGCCGTTCCAAAGCAACATGTTCCGACCTGTTTTTTTATTTAAAAATCCCCCGAGATTTTTATCCGGGGCAAATATTATTTTTTGTTCGGGAGGAAGACTGTTCAAAATTGCCTCAGCGTTGCTGCTGGTACATATGATGTCGCTTAGCGCTTTTATTTCAGAAGTACAGTTTATATAACTGATAACTAAATGATCCGGATGCTTTTCTTTAAACGCCCTGAACAAATCTGCGGGTGCACTATCTGCCAATGAGCATCCAGCCTTTAAATCAGGCAATACTACTTTTTTTGACGGATTAAGAATTTTAGCAGTTTCAGCCATAAAATGTACTCCTGCAAATACTATCATGTCTGCATTTGTAGATTGCGCCTTTTGTGCCAATCCCAAACTATCGCCGAGGTAATCGGCTACATCCTGTATATCGGCTTCCTGGTAATAATGTGCAAGCACAATGGCATTTTTTTCTTTTTTCAATCTTTCAATTTCTGAAAAAAGATCCATTTGTACATCAATATCAATGTCGAGAAAACCTTTTTCTTCTACTTTATTTTTTGCTTCGGCTATGTTCATAATTGTTGTATTAATACTTATAATACATTATTTATAAATAAACCTATTATTACTATGGCTGTTAATAACGGGATAACTTTTATAAGAATTATTTGCAAAAGTAGAAAATGTTGCTTTATACACCGTTATTCACACTCCTTACACAGTAATTATTATAATAAAATTAGGATTACCTCAGGTTTACTAACAGTAGTTAATTACTATGGGTCTTAATAACTTTGAGCAGAAATAAAAGTTATCATAATGTTAACGCAGGTAGAATAACTTACAGAAGTAAGAGGACTTTAACCACTAATCAACTAAAAAAAGTGAAGTTTTTATATAAATTTCCCCAGTTAAAAATTTAGAAAAGGCCTTTTTCCACAAAAATCATTCTTATAAACAATCAATTGTGGGAAGGAAATTTTTTTGAAATATGTCTTCCTGGAATGTAACTATAGTTATTAACAAAAAAAGTTGTGCCACATCTTCTGTAATAGCGCAGGAATAAGGGTTTTAGAAATTTTTCCACATTTATACAAACAATTATTCCCCTATTTTTGCCGTCCAATTTAAAAGATATTTAATAATATGTCGGTTATTCAAAAAATCAGGGATAAATATGCTGCATTGGTTATTGCGGTCATTGCCCTTAGTCTTGTCGGTTTTATTTTAATGGATGCTTTTGTTGGCCGTGGCAGAAGTATGGGAAATGCTAACGGAAGCTTAGGTAAAGTAAATGGTGAAAAAATAGAAAGAAATGATTTTGAGAAAAGGATAAACCTGCAGACTGCGATGTACGGAGCACAGGCGCCTCCCCGCGAACAGTTGATAGGCACCGTGTGGGACCAGACTATAGATGGGATTGTAATGAACCAGGAATACGATAAAGTCGGCTTACAGTTTAGCAACAAAGAATTGAACGATGTTCTTTTCGGGGCTAACCCTCCTCAATGGTTAAGCCAACAATTTACTGATCCGCAAACGGGCCAGTTTAATGTAAACCAGGCAAAACAATATTTTGCCCAAATAAAAAAACAAAAGAATAATCCAAACCTCGAAATGTTTAACGAGGCATATATACAACCCACTATTGACCAGTCTCTTCGTATGAAATATATGGCTTTATTAGGAAACAGTTCTTATGTTCCTAAGTGGATGGCGGAAAGAATGCTTGCAGACCAAAGTGCAGTAGCCCGTTTTTCTTATGTATCAGTTCCTTATACAAGTATTAATGACAGCTCTGTAAAAGTAACAGATGATGACTTGAAAAACTATATTCAAAAACATAAGGAGTCTTTTAAGCAGGACGAAGCAGTGCGATCTGTGTCTTATGTTGTTTTTAATGCAGCGCCTTCCTCTCAGGACAGCTCGAAAGTATTAGCACAGCTAAATAATCTTAAAAATGACTTCGCAGCAGCAACCGACCCCGAAGCTTATCTTGCAAGAGTAAGTTCTGAAACTCCTTATTTTAATGGGTATACATTAGCGTCTAAACTACAGGTTCCCAATGCTGATACTATAAAAAAATTAGCAATCGGACAGGTTTACGGACCTTACGTAGACGGATCAAATTATACGTTAGCGAAAATGATAGATAAGCGCACAATGCCTGACAGCGTAAAAGTGCGCCATATACTGATTAAAACAGCAGAAAAAGGTCAACCGACATTACCAGACAGTATAGCAAAAAAAAGAATTGATAGTATTGCTGCTGCTGCACAATCAGGCGCTGATTTTAATGCTCTTGTACAGAAATACAGTGATGACCAGGGAAGCAGGAATACAAAAGGAGAATACGACTTTACTTCTTCCCAATTTCCTAATTTAAGCAAAGAGTTTGCGGAAGTTGCTTTTTATGGAAAAACAGGTGATAAAAAAGTAGTGAAGGTAGAAAACCAGGCATATAGCGGTTACCATTATATAGAAGTAATAGATCAGAAGAAAGTAGAACCTGGGTACAAAATAGCGTACCTGGCCAGGCCTATAGAAGCAAGCCAGGAAACTATTAATACGGCTAACAGCGCTGCTGCACAATTTGCTTCGTCAGCCAGAAACAGAAAGCAGTTTGAAGACAATTCTGCCCGGCAACATTTGCCCGTGCTGAGCGCTGCGGATCTCAAGAAAAATGATTTTCAGATCGCAGGGTTAGGAGAAAGCAGGCAGTTCATTCGCTGGGTATTTGAAAATAAAACAGGCGATGTAAGTGAGCCTTATGAGATAGGTGACAAATATATAGTTGCAGCAGTAACAGGAGAAGCTGATAAAGGACTGATGGATGTTGCAAAAGCACGTCCGCTCGCTGAGCCTTTGATTATTAATGAAAAAAAGGCACAGCAAATTATTTCAACAAAGTTTAAAGGAAATACATTAGAACAAATAGCACAGTCAGCCGGCGTAGGTGTTCTTCACGCTGATAGTGTCGGTTATGCCCAGCCTTTCATTCCCAATATAGGTAATGAACCTAAAATTGCAGGGGCAGCATTTAATAAAAGTCTCCAGGGTAAGCTGAGTGAACCAATAGCAGGAAACACGGGTGTCTTTGTAATAAAAGATGAAAATGTTTCCGCCCTGCCAAACACCAACATGACAGCAGAGCAACTTCGCAAGCAGCTTGAGATGCAACAAAAGCAAATGGGTGGCTACCGAAGCATAGAAGCTTTAAAGAAAGCAGCAAACATAAAGGATAACAGATTTGATTTTTATTAGAGAAAACCTTGATATTTTAATTAATAAAAAACCCTGCTTTTAGCGGGGTTTTTTTATTAATTCATTTTATGAAAGCCAAGGCTTGATAGATTGTAGTTCGGGGTTGTGGAAAAACCTGAAGGGACTTTTTTTTGATTTACTTTCATTTACATAAGCAGTACAAAGCTTTGTTGAAAAGGTTGATACACATTAAAACAACATTCCATCAGAAGGCTACAACTTAAGATGAACGGGAACCCGGCGGATAGTAAAAAAGACTTTTTGTCTTAAAAACCTTTTTTACTAAAAATGTTATTGGACCATTATCTTATGAGAGGTAGTCCCCGTATCTGAAACTATAGTTAAAAAATAAACTCCTCTGCTTAATCCTATGAGTGGTATTTGTATTTCTTCTCCTACGTTAAGTGCACCATAGCTCTTTAGAAAAACCTGTCTTCCCAGGGCATCACTCAGGCGTACTGCCGCCTGTTTCATGTTTGCAAGTATACGAACGGTACTTGTATACTTAGCAGGATTTGGATATATCACATATTGCTGTCCTGTTTTTTCGAGTACAACATTTACCGTGTCAGAATAAGTAAAACGACCGTCTTTATCTATTTGTTTCACACGGTAATAATTAGTGCCCTGAAATGCGTTGTCATCTTTAAACACGTATTGCTGCAAGCTGTCAGGCTTATTTCCTCTGACTATATGGCCTGCGGGAGAAAAATTCACCCCGTCAAGGCTTCTTTCTATCTGGTAACCCAGGCTATCTATTTCATTAGCAGATTGCCATTGCAGGTTTACCGTATTGTTTACATCTTTCTGCGCGGTAAAAGTGAAAGGTTGTATTTTGAAATTTTTATTAGAAACATCAAAGAAAATATTATTCACTGCTTTTACCCTTATTCTTGCTGCGGCTGTTACGTTATCCGGTACTATTATTTCTTCTGATCCATCGTTTGGAGTGCTTGCAAGCAAGGTAACGGGAAAAGTAAGTCCGCCATCGGCAGATAATTCTATAGATACATTGGCGCAGTTTACAGGAGCAAGGTTTGTATTATTAACATTCCACTTTATCATTTTAAAAGTGCCGGCGTCCCAAATAGTAGCAGTGTCCGGGTTAACCACGGTAAAAGGGCCTGATTTGCCATCAACCGCTACTGATATTTCGTCGGAACAGATGCCGCCTCCTCCTGCATGATTATCTCGTGCAGTTAAGCGAAATTTCAGCGTTCGTGCATACGTTGGCAGCTCTTCACCGATTGTAGTGGTGTTATTTAAAATGTCGCTCATCTTTGGAAAATATCTGGTGGGAGTGACTACCGGAGAAAAAGAACGAAAGATAGGTGCATCGCCGTGAGGAGTTTTCCAGTCGCCAAAAGGTCCTCCCACGTTTGTTTCTTCCCAACTATAGGTAAGCGCATCTTTGTCGGCATCTGTTGCGGAACCGGTGAGCACAAAAGGAGTTGATTTGGGAATAGTGTAATCAGCGCCTGCATTTACAACGGGCGGCGTATTGCCTGTAGGTGTTTGTACAGCGCATTTACTGCCTGCTCCGTTGGTTATATAATCAGTTATCCTATCGAGGCTGAGGGCATGAAACTGAGGGTCGCTATTGGCCTGAAGGTCGTTCGACGGGTCGCAAATACCGGCATATGCCATAATAGTGCTTCCGCTGCCGGGTTCTACATTGGCCGTCGAATCTTCATTATTATCGCAATTGCCCGTGGCAGCATTAAAGGTGTGGACGCCTCCAAATTCATGGCCCATTTCATGAGCTACATAGTCAACATCAAAAGGATCTCCGGATGGAGGAGAAGTTCCTGTTACCCCGCTTGCTTTTGAACCATTTATGCAAACTACGCCTACCTCTGCAAGTCCTCCGCTTAAGGTACTGAAAGTATGACCAATGTCATAATTATTCGAACCAATTATTGCATCTATGGTAGACTGACTTTCATTTATAAGAATATTTGCATTATCATTTGCTGTAAAAGGGTCTTTTGCAGAATCGGTAAAAAGAATTTTATTGTTATTTTTTATCAATATCAGCCTGATATCTAATTCACTTTCATAAATACCGTTTACACGGTTTATTGTGGTAACCACGGCGGCCAAAGTTTGCGCTGCAGTTGGTGTTGCTCCTGCAACTGCAACTGCAACTGCATACTCATGTGTACAGGCTACTGCCAAACGGTAAGTTCTTAATGTTCTGCCTATGCATTGAGCATCTTGAGGCCGTGCAGATAGAATCCCGCTCTTTAAGGTCTCTTTGTTAAGAATAAGTCCGTTTTCGATGAAAGGCGATCTTTGCTTTACGTCTTTTTTGAAGTAAGAAATATAGTTTGTTAGTTCCTGCGGCGCATAAGGATCAATATAAACTGACCCTTTTATTGATGAAAGTATCATAGCATGAAAGCCTCCTGCAGACCAGTCGACTTTAATGGTAGCATAAGGATCATCAAGGCCCTTTCCGCTATAGGTTTTTATTTCCGGAAACTGTGCTGCTAACCCTGGTTCCATCATTGCAGTTTCTACCAACTGAAACCGGCTAAAACTTCCATCAGGCATAGGAAGTGTAATAATCAAAGAACTTTTTTTTGCAGCTTCGCTAAATTCTTTTGGTATTGTCCTTAAAAAAGAGGTTAAGCTTCCGGTATCTAAAACTATAGTACGGTACTTCTCGGGAACTATTTTTCTTTGTTTATTAGCTGCTGAAATCTGTGACTCTGAAACATCTTTCCAAAAATTATTTTGCGCATATACAGAATAATAAGAAGTTGTTATCAGTAATATCAGCGTTAGTCTTATAAAAGAAATTTTCATAAAGTTTATTCTTTACCTAATAGAAGAATGAGATATTTAAATGTAATATTACTAATAATTCAATAACTGCCTTTAGCAAAACTTTAGTAGTTGATATTTTACAGACCAACAATGTATTGTACAAAATCAAGACCTTTTTTACTTGTTTTAATTAAATTTTTTAAAGGCCGGCTAAACATAAGCTCTATGGTTTTCTATAGTTAATTAAAAAAACAGGTTGTTTCTTATTAAACATTTTTTTTCTGATTTTATTGTTAAGTACCTGAATACTGTTAACCATTCATTGATTGTAAACTCTCCTGCTTATCTTTAATTTTAATTAAAACTTAATTAAAAATGAAAAAGATCTATGTTGCTGGAGTTGTTGCTGCTATATTTTTTGTGTCGTGTGAAAACAACGGATCATCAACTGTAGGCAGTTATGAAAACGAAGAGACTTCTTCAACTACCGACAAGAAAGAGGATACTTCGAAAGAGCAATCTTCGGATAATAAAACTGAAAAAGCAACAAGTGTATTTATAGATACTGCAAAAAGTAGTAGCGGTGCGGGTAAAGATAGCCTTTCTCCTTATCAGAAAACGCAGGAACACGAGCCGGGTAAAAAAATGTAAAGGTGAAAAAACCGGGAAGACTGATTTGTAAAGCTTTAAAAAAAGAAAGCAAAAAGACTTTTTTCCGCCTCCTTTTTGCTTTTTTCTGATTTTGTTTTTTGGTCGAAATAAAAGCCATGTTTGCCATATCTTATAAAATCATTTAAAAAACAAGGTGTTCTTTATTTTTTATTTTCTCGTTTGTTAATTCTGCTACCATTTGTACAGAAGCGATAGACTTTATAACCGAAATGATGCTGCTGCATTTATTATCACTTACATAATCTCCTTTTATTAGCAGTAAAAAATCCATGTGCCTGAATTCGGGCAGCAGATATTCCCCGTCGCAATGATTGTGAAACAGGTAATATTTTAAAAAGCTGTTCTCCTCGTGTTGATAGACTGAAAAAAAATATTCCCTGTTTTTTTTGCGCAATTGCTTGTCGATTTCTGTATTTAATCTGAAATTGTAACCTAACAAATTATTGAGCTGCCAGCAGAACTGATAATTTTTTACAGGAGCCATGATGCCAATAAGGCGTGTATCTGAGAAAAAATCATCAGTTATGGCTTCATTATCAAGGATTAATTTCATGCTGCTGCAAAGTTAAAATTCTGCGGCAAATAATTCTGTTTTCCTTTTATTCTGGAACACTTTTAAAGCTTTCAATTGAATCTCTGCTAATGCCCTCCATTCCTTAAGTCCGGGCAGCTAAAACGGGCTTAGAGATCTGATGAGGTGTACTTTTCAATTCGTTATTACCGGTAAATGCAGGTTTACCCTTCCTGTCTGCATCCTGGACAAGGTGATAAATAAATTTTGCAATGTTTAGTTCCCCTTCATAATTTATTTTACTATTATCTGCTGCTGCTTTGTTTTCATTTTCATCATTTTCTGTAGAAAAATTTAAAACCGGAATTTTTGCTGCGTAGGCAGAACCCCGACCAGCGTGAAGACTGGTGTCCAGGTTTACCTCTAAATTATTATCAGCAAGCGGTTTTATGGTTTCTATCCATCCGGGAGATGTGCCATAACCCTCTACCAGTAATTTTTTATCATCATTGTACCTGCCCACTTTGTTTAGGTTGATAACAAAAGCACCGTGTGATGCAACTGCAGCATTAAACCATTTGCTGTCTTTAGACAAAGAATCTTCATCCGTATAAGCGATAAAGGTATAATTGCTGTTTTTCGCTTTCGACGCCTGTAACATTTTTGCCAGTTCTATCAGCATAGAAGCGCTGCTGACATTAGCGTTTCCATTTGTTTTTTCGTTTTCCGGGTCATAGAAGCTATTATAAGGGGCGGCAATTACTATGTTCGATGCAGCGCCTTTATCAATGTATCCTACTACGTTTTCAGCATTTTTAATAACGTCTTTAAATGCAACATTCAGTTCTATATCTAACACCTGGGATTGGTCTATAAAATATTTGCTATATCCTGCGGAGGTAATATAAATAACAGGAATAGACGCACGTGAAGTTTTTTCTCTGTTATTAAAGCGCAGGTTATCGGCAAGATGGCTGCTGTTGTACAAAAATAAGGCTGTTGCACCTTTCGAAGCTGCTCTGTCAGCCTCTTTTAGTACCGTTTTAAACATATCAGGGTCAGCTTTTGTCGTGTCGTCCTCAAGCCATTCTTTTACATCTGTAAACCACGGAACTCCTTTTTCTTTTAACGCCATTGCAGGCATGCCCGTCACCGATTTTGAAGCCGAAAATGAGAGTGGAAAATAATCTTTTTTAACAGAAAGCGTTGTTCCGTTTACCTTCAAAAAAGTAGCGGCATCTATCGTCTTCCCTTCGTCAATTTTAAATTGCTGCAAATATCCAGTTGTACCTTTTGGCTGAAGACCTATATTTTTAAATTGGTTAATTATATAGTTTACAATAAGTTCATCTTTTTTTGAAGCAACGTCTGCGCCTCCTGCATTATTCTGAAAAAAGAGAATGTGACTTTTAAAATTGTTTATAACCTGCTGATCAGCCTTCCGTTGTGCTTCTAAAGCTTTTCTTTGTTTTCTTGATTGAGAAAACAGCAAAAAAGGTACAAAGGCAAATACGAGTAACAGTTTTTTCATAGAAAAAATTTGTTGATAAAAAGCAAAAGTAATGCCGCTAATGAGGGAGAAGAGTTAAACAAAACTTCGAAATATCAGTTAAAGGAGAAGAAGTTGTAATAAAACCACAAAAGTGGCCGAAGGTTTATAATAACCCGTGCGTTTAAGACCTAAGACAAAGACTATTTACAAATTTCAGAAACATTTTAAGAAACAACTTTTTTATGTTTTATTCATAAAAACAGAATTATAATAAAAGAAGATTGGCTTATGGCTATAGCTGCAGGTATAACTACGCTAGTACCTGGTACGCAAGCAATGCCATTACATATGCGAGGAACGTCATGTAAAATAACTGGACGAGCGGCCACTTCCATGTTTTTGTTTCTCTTTTTACTACTGCAAGCGTACTCATACATTGCATTGCCAATACATAAAATACCATCAGGCTGATACCAGCAGCAAGTGTATATACTTTGCTTCCGTCAGCTCGTCGGGCGCTGTTCATTTTTTGTCGTAAGGAAGTATTTTCATTATCTTCCTCCACACTATAGAGCGTTGCCATAGTGCCAACAAATACTTCCCGCGCCGCGATAGAGGTTATTAGTGAAATCCCGATTTTCCAATCGTAGCCGAGGGGAGCAATAGCGGGCTCGATAGTTCTGCCAAGAATGCCTGCATAACTGTTTTGAAGTTTTTCGGAGCGGTATTCTCTATAAAGATTGCTCTTGTCAATTCCGGGTTGTTGCTGCAGTTTTTCGTATTTGGCAGAAAGATCTTTCATTTTTTGAGAAGGTCCGTAACTGCTCAAAAACCATAAGAGCAAGCTTATAATCATAATTACTTTTCCGGCATCGCGGACAAATATTTTTGCCTTTTCAATCATGGTTACCCCAACGTTTCTCCATCTTGGCGCACGGTATGCCGGTAATTCTAAAATAAAAAAGCTTTTTTCTTTCAATTTAATGATTACCTTAAAAACATAACTAACTATAAGAGCCATTACGATTCCAAGTAAATACAATCCCATCATAACCAACCCTTGTAAACTAAGGATCCCGAAAAAGAATTTATTTGGAATAACGAGGCTGATAAGTATAGTATACACGGGAAGGCGGGCGCTGCAGCTCATCAACGGGGTTACCAGTATTGTCAGCAGTCTTTCTTTGCGGTTTTCTATGCTTCGTGCACTCATAATGGCTGGCACGGCACATGCAAATCCGCTAATCATAGGCATAACGCTTTTGCCGTTAAGGCCGACCTTCCGCATAAGTTTATCGCTTAGAAAACTAATGCGCGCCATATAGCCTGTATCTTCAAGGATAGTAACAAGGCCAAAAAGAATCATAATCTGCGGAACAAAAACTAATATGCCGCTAAGGCCTGCAATAAAGCCATTTATGAGGAGATCGCTCCACCAAACCGAAGGAAGTACACCATTTAGCCATCCGCTTACGGCTGTAAATGTCCATTCGATCGCATTCATAGGATATTCGGCCACCCAAAAAACACTTTGAAATAAGAGGAACAGCACAGTAAGAAGAATAATATATCCCCATGTACGATGAAGCAAAACATTATCTAGTTTTTCGGTAAAAAGCTTTCGCTGTATCGGGTCTTCTTCCACTACGCTTTGCTGCATGATCTGCCTTATACGGCTATACCGTTGCATGATCTCTTCGGCCTGTAAACGGGTAGAATTAAAATTGTTTGCCGCTTCTATACTTTCGATCTTATCCTGCACTTCGGCGTCAAGGGGAAAGCTTTCATGATTGATAAGGTAATGAACAGATGAATAGTCACTTAGTACAGGAAACACTTTCTGAATGCTGTCAACTGCATTTTCTGCCAGTATTTTTACATTAATGAAATCGCGCAAGGGGGGCCGGTACTGCTGATTTGCAGTTTGTATCAACGCTTTTTTTAATTGAGGCAGTCCTTTATTTTTTCTTGGGTTTATAGACACAACCGGCACTCCCAATTCTCTTTCCAATTCTTCCAGATCAATTTTAATACCTTTTTTTGCAGCAAGGTCAATCATAGTCAGGGCAACGATAACGGGAATTTTCAGGTCAATTATTTGCGAGCAAAACAAAAGATTTCTTTTCAAATTGCTTGCATCTGCTACCAGTACTACCATGTCGGGACGAACAGTTCCGTCAACATTCATCAATACTTTATAAGATACCCACTCGTCTGCCCGACGTGGATAAAGGCTATAGGTTCCCGGAAGGTCAATGATATTAGCGGTAAAACCAGGCTCAAGAGTACAAAGCCCTGTTTTTTTATCAACAGTAACGCCGGGAAAATTGCCAACTTTTTGATTTAATCCCGTTAATGAATTAAATAAGGATGACTTACCACTGTTTGGATTGCCAACAAGCGCTATGTTGATGTGAGAATTAGCCATTATTAATCCGCAAAAGTAAAATGAAGTACGAACGAAGTGTTACGAAATCGGGAGATTTAACGAGGAATAATCATTTAATACATTTTGCCTGTTTGCCTTGCAAATGCAATGGATACAACCTTGTGCTAACATTAAGAGGGAGGGCTCTGCCCAATACATGCGGCGGAGCCCTTTTTCCCAACTTCAACCTAATTTATAAAGCAAATTTTATCATTAATACATCGTTTATTTCGTTAGGCACATCTGCAACTGCCGTGTTTTTCGATGCCGTTGCTTTTGTTTTCTTTTCCTGTGGCGCAACAGGTGCAGATGGTTGATAATGATAGCGTCCGCTGTCTGCTTTTTGAAGTTCTTTATTTTGAAGCTCTCTATCTATTTCCTGCAATTCTTTTAGTTTTTGCTCTTTTTCCCTTTCCATCTGTTCTTTGCTTTTTCTATACTGATCTATTGTTTCGTTACTATTATCTCCGTTGTCGCCATTGTCATCTTCATCTCTTTGTTTATCTACTCTTTCCAATCCTTTTGCAGTCATTACGTATTCTACATTCGATCTCCACGACTCAGATCCGCTTTCCATATTATTCTCCCAGTCCCAGTAGTTATCGTTATTGCCCATGTGAAAACTAAAACCTTCTCCCCAACCTTCGTTCTCATTTATTAATATTCTTTTGCCCCGCGGCACTGCCACCGTAACAATAATCCGCTGGTTTCTAAACTTATCATTAGCAGTAATGGCAATTCCACGATCGAGCAATAAAGTGGTGTCGCGCTGGGTTCCTGTAAAGTTAATTTTAGAAGCTATCTGTTCAGCTTCCTGGCGCGATCTGCCATTAGTTAATTTTACCATAGTTACTTTAAAACTGTCATTATCAGCTTTTACGACCCTTAGTCTTATATTTTTCACGTACACAGTGTCTTCGTCGAAAAAGGCAAAAGGCTCCATTCTAAGCCAGTTGTGACTGTAATATCTTCCAAAGGGAAAGGTTTTTATTTCCAGTTTATCTACCGCAGGATTAGCCAGTGGAATAACCTCATCTGAAGGATAATTTCTATATCTGAAGTCATTGGTTAAAGAAACAATTAAACCACCTAAACAAAACAAACCTATTAACCATAAAGAAATAAATGTGGAACGAATAATTGTACTATTGCCTCTCTTTTTAGTAATTCGGCGAATAATCCAGGTGACAATACCAACAACGGGTACCCATATAAACAGAATGAGGGTGCCCCATGCGAAAATATTTTGCCAGCCGTTGCGTAAAATGTAATCCTTTACAGGTATGAATCCTGTAAAAACAACGCCGAGAGAGAACAATGCAGCAACGATAGAAAAGACTAAACATCCAACAATGAAATAAGCAAATATTTTAACCAGCAAAACAATTATATCACCCAATCCGCGCCTGCTTCTTCTTGTTAAGGCTTCGGCCTCACTGCCCATTTGTCTTCCTTTTTTCCCCAGGGTTTCTCCAAACTCCTGCGCTTTTTCTTTCATTTCGCTTCCAAATTGCTGTGCCCTATCTTTAAATCCTTCAAGGTCGCCCTGTATTGTAGTTTTAATATTATTTAAATCTACTTTTTCACCTTTCATTTCTAATTTATCTGCTGCACTCTTAGCCTCGGGAAGCACAAGCCACAGTATTACATATACAAACAAAGATCCCGGGCTAAAAGACAAGCTTAAAAGTTGAGGGAAGTTCCACCATCCCCAATGGTCGAACCGGAAAACAAGTGAAATAAAAGGTATCAGGAAAAGCACTCTTGGTATCCATACATTAACTGCAAAATATTGAGCCAGTCCGCTGCATACACCGGCAATTATTTTGACGTCAGCATCACGAAACAGACGCTTTCGCTGTGCGCCGATAACCGTAGATGCAGAGCTCGGCACTGCTATCCATAATATTAAATAAGGTATAAAAGTTACCCCAAGCGTTACCAAAAACAATATTCTTATAACTACAGGATCGATATTAAAATAATTGGCAATCCCACTGCAAACTCCTGCAATTACTTTGTGATTTTCATCGCGGTATAAGCGTCTGCCGTCGTTTGCACGCTGCTCGTAGCTATACGATTGCTGCGCACTTCCTTCACCCAACTGCGAACGCGCTTTTGCCTCATCATCCTCAAGATCTTCAGGGCGACCCATACTTGATATAATGGTATTAACATCTGCATCAGTTATGCACGTGCCGCCTTTTTTCAACGTTTCTCCAAATAATTCGGCAATGCGGCCTTCTATATCATTTATAATTTCGTCTTTGCCCTCCTCGTTTGCAAAAAACATCCGAAGGCTTTCGACATATCTCTTCAGTATATCGCAGGCAGTTTCTTCTATCGGTATCACCCTGCCCTGGAAGTTTATATTAATTACCTTTTTCATAATTGTATTTTTATTGCCTGCATTGCTGTTATGCGTTATGCCGGCATGGTTGGTTAAAGTTGGTTTTCTGATGTTTTTATGGTTTCAGTTCTTGCGGTCAGGGTGTTTACGGCGTTTGCCAGTTCATTCCATGTGGCCTCAAGCTCACTATAAAAAGCAAGTCCTTTTGCTGTCATGCTAAAATATTTTCGGGGCGGTCCGCTGTTGCTCTCTACCCATCTGTAAGTAAGGAAATCAGCATTTTTTAGTCTTGTTAATAATGGGTAAAGGGTGCCTTCGAGAATATTCAGATTGGCTTTTTTCATTTTCTCCACAATATCGCTGGGGTAAACTTCCCCCTGGCGAATGATAGACAGAATGCAAAACTCCAATACTCCCTTCCGCATCTGGCTCTGTGTATTATCAATATTCATAACGGAGTTTTTGTTTTGCCTGCTTATTTATCTTCAAATGCAGGCTTTTTAAATTTTTTTATTTTTTCTTAATCAACGTATCACACCTCGTTGTATCACTCCCCAAACTTCTATCTTCCATCTTCTCTATTTCTCTTCTGCAATACAAAGATGCAACATTTTTAGTACTATGCAATATAAAGTACCAGATTTATTTTAGTAGTAGGCAGGAAATATTAGCAGCTATAGCATGAAAGCCAATATCAGTAAAGGTTTCAGAAGAATCAGTTATAAAAAGAATTTAAAAAAATATTATGAGAGGTAAAATAGAAGGATAAGAGTAAGGACGTTTTGAAGAAAGTGATTCTGAATTGGATCATGCAGGAGATATAGACTATTTAGGTGGGGTCGGTAAAAAGGCTTTTGGTATTCAAATAAAACCTGTAACTATTAAATCAAACTTTGGTAATTATTCTGCTTCAGACAGGATGAAAGCAAGCTTTATTAATTTTACAAATCAATATGGCGGGCACGTGTTTGTTATTTATAGTATCAATGATAAAATAAAAAACATGGAAGTTATCGCCGAAATAGCTGTTGAGATTGAACTACTTTCTAAATAAGCTTTAAAAAATCTTCTTCTCAGGCTTTAAATTTTACCAGTCTTTCCACCGCTTTTTCAATCGTTCCTTCTTTTTTACAAAAACAAAAGCGTATCACTTTATCATCTTTTCCGTTCTGGTAGAATGCAGAAACAGGAATGGATGTTACGCCAAATTCCTTTGTCAGCCTTATTGCAAACTCTTTATCGCTTTCTTCACTTAATCCGTCGAAACTGCAGCATTGAAAGTAGCTGCCTTTACTTTGCAATAGCTTAAAAGGCGAAGCGGACATAAGCCGCTGAAAGTAATCTCTCTTTTTCTGAACAAAAGATCCTAACTGCAAATATGCATCAGCAGTTTTTAAATACTCAGCCAAAGCTACCTGAGATGGAGTATGGCACGAAAAGCAATTGTATTGATGTACTTTTCTAAACTCCTGCATTAACTGAGGTGAAGAAACACAATAGCCAAGCTTCCATCCTGTGCAATGGTAAGTTTTACCAAAGGAAAAACAAACAAAGCTTCTTTGCAGTAAATCCGCGTATCGCAATATGCTTTCGTGTTGTACTCCATCAAAAATCAAATGCTCGTAAACCTCATCACTTAAAATAAAAATATCTGTACCGCTAACTATCTGTCTTAATTGTTCAATATCATCTTTGCTCAATACACTTCCCGTAGGATTGTGAGGTGAGTTGATCATTATCATTTTTGTGCGTGCAGAAATTTTACTTCGTACTTCATCCCACGGTATTAAGTAACCGGGAAAGGTAAGGTGGATCAGAACAGGCGCTCCGCCATTTACTTTGATATTGGGAATATAACTGTCGTAAGCAGGTTCAAACACAATCACTTCATCGCCTGGTTGCAATATCGTGGTTAAGGCTGTAAAGATAGCATAAGTGCCGCCTGGAGTAATGGTGATATCGGTTTCAGGACGTATTTGTGCATTATACAAATCAAGCATTTTTTCGGCCAGCCTTTCCCGCAGCAAGGCCAAACCATTCATGTGGGCATATTGATTAAAACCTTTTTTCATAGCCTGGTTTACCAACTCAATCAATTCTTCGCTCATGGTAAAATCAGGAAAGCCTTGCCCAAGATTTATTGCATTATATTGCAAAGCAAGTTGACTCATTACTGTAAAAACGGTAGTACCAACATCAGGAAGTTTACTTTTGATATTCAAATCTTTGCCTTTTGCCAAAAATAAGGGAAACAATGTGGCTCTTTATAGAAAAAAACTATGTATGATGGAACACGGATTTTTTATGATTGTTAAGATAGAAGCAGATAAGAGATAATATATAAGATTCTGGACATTTCATTTTTTTTATTTCATCACGTTCCCGTGAATAATCCAATAAATCAGTGCTCTGACAATCCTGTAAATCCGCGTTTTAAATTCCTAACCGGCTTGATAAACGCTTAAGCTCGATCTCAGCAGTTTTAGCTGCATAAGTAAGGTTGACCAACTGGTAGCCGGCCTCCTGGAAACTTTGCTGCGCTACCCTGAAATCTATAATGGTGGCGTTGCCTAACTGCAGCTTCTGCAGATTTAGCTGCACAAGGTCACCCGCCAGTTTAAAATTTTGCTGTGCTGCTTCGAGGCGCTGCAATATATTCCGGTAAGCCTGCCAGTTTCTGACAGCAGAAGATTGTAAATCGTTTTGTAAACTCTCAGCTTGTACTCTTGCAATATTGGTGGTTGCTGCCGCTGCCTGCTGCTGTCGTTTTAAAACTCCGCCGTTATATATAGGAATGCTCACACTTAATCCTGCAAAAGGGCCATATAGCTGATTGAGCAAAGTAAGACCGGCGCCGGATTGGTTGCGGCTATAATTATATCCTGCGCTAAGCCTTACCGAAGGATATCTTTGGGCTGCGGTTTCTTTTTCTAACCACTCATTTACCGTTATTTCCTGTTGGGCAGCCTGTAGTTGCGGATTGTATTGAATAGCATTTATAATACTGTCTAACCGCAGAGAAGTATCAGGAATGATCGTATCGCTAATAGCATATTGTGTTCCCGGTTTTTCACTGATAAGACTTACAAGGTCAGTAATATCCTGGTCGAGTATCAATTGCTGATTTTGCATATCTTCAACACTGTTATTTAAATCTATCTGCGCCTGGTATGTATCAGCGTTATTGGCAAGTCCTACAGACTGGCGAACATCTATGATTTCCTTTCTTTTCTTTGTTACTTCAATGCTTTGCTGAAGAGTCTTTATATAATTTTGTTGTCTTATTATATCGTAATACTTCACCATTACCGCAGCAATTGTGTTTTGTATTTGTTCGTTCAACAGTTGCGTGCTTTGTTTCTCCAGCTCGTTGAGCCTGTTTTTAGCAGCATGCACTCTGAGGCCATTGTATAAAAGTATACTTCCGGTAACGCCTGCTGAAGAGATATTACTTGGCGTATTACTTCTGTTTGTGTTGTTGCCATTACTCAATTTTTGGTTAAGGCTGTTTACCGATTCATTTACAGAAATGCTGCCATTCACAGTGGGCAGTGCTCCTGCCATGCCAATGCTGTTATTTAAACTGCTGATATCAACATTAGTTTTAGATATCTGAATATTAAAACTTTTTTTAAGGGCTGTATTAATCGCATCCTGCAGTGTAAGCGGCTCCTGGCTATGAGCGTTTTGAACAAGAATGAAAATATAGCAGAGAAAAAAAACGATTTTAAAAGTTAGTTTGACTGTGTTTGTACCCGGTCTTATTGCTGTCATACTGGTTTTCTTAGGCTAAAGTATTTTTAACTCCCGCTTCAATGGTTCGGGAAGTTTTATTGATAATATTAATGTCTTCGTATTGTTTATTCTTATCTTTTTTATGTTCCCCTGAAATGAAAGTGTAAATAGCAGGAATAACCAATAAGGTAAGAATTAATGAAAACAGTATGCCGCCTACGATTACAACGCCCAGAGGAATACGGCTGGTAGAAGCTGCACCGAGGCTCAGGGCAATAGGTAAAGCTCCCAGTGAAGTAGCAAGACTCGTCATTAAAATAGGACGTAACCGCTGCTGAGCCGCTTCTATCACCGCATCTCTTTTAGACATGCCTTGTTCTCTTTTCTGATTTGTAAATTCAATAATAAGAATACCGTTTTTTGTAACGAGACCTATGAGCATAATCATACCGATTTCTGAGAAAATATTAAGCGTAAGACCGAATATCCAGAGACTTAGCAGTGCACCACACAAAGCAAGCGGCACAGTAAACATAATGGTAAACGGATCGAGAAAACTTTCGAACTGGGCTGCCAGAACCAGGTAAATAAGAATAAGGGCTAAGCCGAAAGCAAAAAGAATATTGGAAGAACTTTCTGCATAATCTCTTGAAGATCCTGCTAATGCAGTTTGAAAACTCTGATCAAGTACCCTGTTTGAAATTGCCTGCATTGCTTTTATACCATCGCCGATTGTTTTGCCTTCTGAAAGCGAAGCGGAGATAGTTGCAGCCTTATACCGGTTGAAATGAAATAAAGTGGAAGGACTGCTGCTTTCCTCAATATGGATAACAGCGCTCAGCGGAATATTCTCTCCCGAATTATTCCTTACGTACAATTTCTGTATGTCCTGGGGGGTGTTTCTGTCTGATCGTTCCACCTGTGCTATTACCTGGTATTGATAACCATTCATAATGAAATAAGCTAACCTTCCCCCGCTGAATGAGGCCTGCATGGCAGATATAACGTCGCTTGTGGATAATCCCAGGTCTTTTATCTTCATGCGGTCTATAGTTACCCGCACCTCAGGTTTATTAAATTTGAGGTTTACATCTACATTAGAAAAGGTTTTATCTTTTCGTGCCTCATCCAAAAATTTTGGAATAGCGTTTTTTAGCTTGTCGAGGTCCTGGTTTTGCAAAACGAACTGAACAGGAAGGCCGGTTTTAGCGCCTGAACCAACAGCGATAGTTTGTTCCTGGATAGCAAAAATGCGTGCATCATTAAATCTTTTCATTTTTGACTGAAGTTCATCTGTTATCTCTTCCTGGCTTCTCGACCTTAGTCCCGGAGCGATAAGACCTATTCTGGGTTGAGCAGTATTTACCGAACTGCCGGCAGGCGTTCTGGCAAAAACAAAATCCCGCTCGGGAACGGAGTCATACAAATAAGCGGCAATCTGATCGGTGATCTTAGAGGTGTAGTCAAAGCTTGCTCCTTCCGGTGTAGTTACTGTAAAACGAATGCTGCTTCTGTCTTCCAAAGGAGCAATTTCGCTTTTTAAATTGCCGAGAGCAAGCCATATCAGTACTCCACATACGGCAATTATGATCCAGGCCGCCCACCGTATTTTCATAAATCCTGTCAATAAACGTTTATATCCATTTTCCATGCCCTTAAAAAAGGGCTCCGTTCTTTCGTAAAACTTACCATGACCGCTATTTTTTTTCGTAAGAACAACATTAAGCACAGGAGTGATCGTAAGCGAAACAAAAGCTGATATCAGTACAGCCGCTGCAAGCACGACTCCAAATTCACGAAACAATCTGCCGACAAAGCCCTGTAAGAAAATTACGGGCATAAATACCACGGCAAGCGTAAGGGAAGTAGATATTACTGCAAAAAATATTTCTTTACTTCCCTCAAGCGCAGCCCTGGGCACAGACATTCCTTCTTCAATCTTTCTGAATATATTTTCCGTGACCACTATACCGTCATCCACTACCAGTCCCGTAGCCAGTACTATACCGAGCATAGTCAGAATATTAATGGAAAAACCGGCGATATACATGATAAAAAATGTAGCGACCAGCGAGATAGGTATGTCTATTAACGGGCGTATGGCAATCAGCCAGTTTCGGAAGAAAAAGAAAATAACCAGCACAACAAGCCCAAAGGATATAAGCAGGGTTTCCTTTACTTCAGATAAAGACTGCCTGATTATTTTAGTATTATCAATTAAAACATTGAATTCAATATCGGATTTATTGCTTTTTTTAATTTGATCAAGCCTTTTGTAAAATGCATCGGCTATTGCTATATTATTGGCTCCCGGTTGAGGTATTATTGCCAGGCCTACCGCATTTACACCATTGTATTTCCAGCTTTGTTCCAGTACTTCAGGGCCCAATTCTACCTTAGCAACGTCATTTAGTCTTACAATTCCTGCGCTGTCTTCTTTGATTATAAGGTCACGAAACTGTTTTTCAGAAGTAAGCCTTCCTGATGTTCTGATAGTAAGTTCTGTGTTATTTCCATATATTTTACCTGGCGGCAACTCTACGTTTTCTTTGCTTAGCGAATTATTAATATCAGTGTATGCAACATTATAAGCATTCATTTTATCCGGATCTATCCACAAACGCATTGCATACCGTTTTTGGCCAAATATATTTACAGCGCTTACGTCATTAATGGTTTGCAACTGTTGTTGCAGTACATTTTCTGCATAGTCGCTAAGTTCCATCAGGCTTTTTTCGCGGCTCTGCACAGCAAGTATTAAGATAAAATCACTGTTTGCGTCTGCCTTCGATACTACGGGAGGCGCATCTATATCTAAGGGAAGATTGCGTGTTGCCTGGCTTACTTTATCGCGCACGTCGCTGGCTGCAGCTTCAAGATCGACGCCCAGGTTAAACTCTACTGTTATAGAACTATTGCCTAAAGAACTGGAAGAGGAAATAGTACGAATACCCGGAATACCGTTAATTTGTTTTTCCAGCGGCTCGGTTATCTGGTTAGAAATAATGTCGGGATTTGCCCCGGTATAAGAGGTGCGTACCGAAATAATCGGAGGGTCAATAGCCGGGTAATCTCTTACCGCCAAAAAAGTAAAACCTACGAGCCCAAATAAAATAATAATAAGGTTCATTACCGTAGCAAGAACAGGCCGCTTCAGGGATAATTCTGAAATATTCATATTATATAAAAAGTAATATTTTTTATTGTTTTAACATACAAGAAATCATTTCGGTACTTTTCCTGTTCTTTTAAATTATTGAGGCGTATTATTAACTACCTGCTCCAGCCTTTTCACACTTCTTATTTTCAATCCACTATTTGGTCTCGCAAATAAAACTCCTGTAACCACAACTGTATCGCCTGCATTGACCCCTTGTGTAATCTCTACATTATTTGCTTCTCTTATGCCTGTTTGCACGTTTACAAAGTCAGCTTTGCCGTTTCTGACTACTATCAGTTGTTTATTTATATCACCGGGAATTATGCAGTTTGTTGGTACCATAACTGCCTTTTGGTTTTTGCCGGCATTTACAAACACTTTTACAAAAGCCCCGGGGTTGGGTACTGCATCTTCCAGAATGGCTCTCACTTTCAGATTTCTGGTATTTACATTCACCGTCGGCTCCGTAGCGATAATTACTGCCTTTGCCCGCGCGTCGTTTGCTGCGTCTGCCTGCACTTCTACTTCGCCGCCCCTTTCTATAATATTACCGTACTCTTCCGGCAAGGTAAAGTCTATTTTTAATTTACTCATCTGCTGAATAGTTACTATTACTGTTGCAGGTGAAACATATGCGCCCGGACTAACCTGCCTTAGCCCGACAAGGCCACTGAAAGGAGCTCTTATAAACGTTTTGGTAATAAGCGCCTGTGTATAAGCAATATCAGCCTTATTGCTGTTGACTGCATTTAATGCTGCATCATAATCTGCCTGATTTACTCCGTTGATGCTAATTAATTTACGTAAACGTTCTTCTGTTTTTATCGCCAGTTCAAGCTGTACTCTCGATTTGGCAACCTGTGCTTCAAGATCAGCATCGTATATTCGTGCCAGCAGAGTTCCCTGCCGTATAAATTTTCCTTCCGGAACGTTGAGATAAGTAAGACGTCCGCTCACTTCAGGATGCAGTTCCACATATTCGTTGGCTACCACGGTTCCGTTTACTTCTAAAATGTTTGATACCGGCCAGCTGCCTGCAACTATAACATCAACTATAGTAAGCGGGTCAGTTTTTTTCTGTGGCGTCTCTTTTTTTTCCTTGCAGGAAAAACTAACAACAAAAATAAAAGCAGTTACAATGGACGGATACCTCATTTCTATATAATGAAATTTAATATATAATGGAATAAAGATAAATACAAAAGATTTTAATCACTTATATGCTAACGGCTTTTAACAGCTTAAAGACTTATGCCACAAAGAATAGATAAAAGATCCTTTTTAGCGGATAAATTATCAGAACGTTCGGTTTTTATGTGGAAGCAATAACCCATGTGTTATTTGAAATCGAACCAGATACTATATTAAAATGAAGGTTTTAACTTTGAAAATTCTTTTTTACCTTGACTGCATTACAGACTAAGATCAGCAATAATGGCTAATGGATATATTGCAGGAGTTAGCAAATACCGGTAAAAGTTTGATAGAATTACGGCAAGATGAACAGTGTCGAAACAAAAGAACCGCAGGGAACTAAAGCCGTTTCAAAAAGCTTTTTTTACAGGCTGTATTGTTATTTCCTGACTTTGCGTTATTAAAAATATTTTAAAAACCGTTTGCTTTTGAATGGCTTAGAATTTGAAATATTTGAAGCATGAACCGTTTTCTTAATTTATTTAAATTTTTAATTTTATCCTTATCTATTACTTTCACAACGAGCTCTTGTACTACCACAGGACCAGCAGGCCTGTTTAGAAAAAATAGTCCGCATGATGATTACGGCAATAAAATAAAAAATGCAGGTTTAAACGAAACTGCCCTCGGCAAGCAATGGTTTTCTGCTGCAGAACAAAGCTTAACTTCTCCTCTTTCAGTGAATATTCCATACACCGAAACGGGTTATTTTCCGGCAGATCAACCCAGGGCAGCAGGTTTGCTATTTCACGGAAAACGTGGTGAAAAACTAAACATTAGCCTGAGTAAAAAGCCTGATGTGGGATTTGCAATATATTTGGATCTATGGGAGGCTTCCAATGCTGCTGATGCAAAACCTAAATTTTTGCTCTTTGCTGATACAACAGGAATAATTAAGTACGATGTAGATAAAGATGGAAGTTATATTTTAAGACTTCAACCTGAATTATTAAAAGGAGGTGAATATACGTTATCAGTAAGCAATGGCCCTTCATTAGCCTTTCCTGTAACGCCAAAAGTAAAAAGCAATATAGGAAGCTTTTGGGGCGCAGGCCGTGATAAGGGTGCACGAAAACATGAAGGAATTGACATTTTTGCACCAAGGGGAACACCATTGGTTGCGGCGGCTAACGGAGTTATAACCGGAGTAACTGAAAATACGCTTGGAGGCAAAGTTATTTTTCTAAGACCTGATAACAAAGATTATACATTATACTACGCACATTTAGATAAACAATTGGCACAACCGGGGCAAGTTGTAAAAACAGGAGATACCATAGGGCTGATGGGAAACACGGGCAACGCAAGAACAACCTTCCCTCATTTACATTTTGGCATCTATACTAACTCAGGGGCTATCGACCCGCTGCCTTTTATCAGCAGGGTGACTAAATTGCCTGATAAAATCACTGCTTCATTAAACAACTTAAATACGAGGATAAGAAATAATAAGCCGATAAAGTTGTATTCCGGACATTCCAAAAGCGCTAATGAAATAATTGCGCTTGAGATGAATACGCTTTTAAAAGCTGAAGCAGCTACCGGAGACTGGTACAAGGTCTCACTTCCCGATGGCCGGGAAGGATTTGCAGCAAGCTCAAACGTTAGTCCTATATTGTCGCCAGTTCGTAATGCAAGTCTGAAAGACAGGCAACCATTATTAGACGAGCCCGCTATTTCAGCAGCAAAAAAAACAACGCTTGCCGCAGGTCAGCCAATAGATATTCTTGCTGCTTATAAAGACTTTTATTTTATAAAAGATAGCAAAAGAGAAGAAGGCTGGATTTCTAAAAAAGCTTTATAATTATAAGCAGGCCAGGAAAAAAATGAGAGAGCAGGAATTGTCCTTATTTTAGCCCATATTATTGCTTGAAGAGATTTGTGACAATTATAATTTTTTTATGAAAAGAGCTTTTTCAACTAACATTAATAATAATGCTGTAAACTTTTGGTTGCTAATAGCGAGAGCAGCAATAGGCATATTTATGCTTACTCACGGTATTCCAAAACTGCAAACCTTAATGTCAGGCCATATAAAGTTTGCTGACCCGTTTGGCATCGGAGCTGCTCCCTCACTTATATTAGCCGCTTTCGCAGAGGTCGTTTGCTCCATTTTATTAATCTTAGGGCTTGCAACAAGATTAGCAACGATACCTTTAATGATAACAATGATAGCAGCTATATTTCATGTTCTTGCAAAAAAGCCGTTTGCAGAAAAAGAACTGGCTGTAATGTATCTTTTGCTTTTTTTCGGTTTTTTTATTTTAGGGGCAGGTAAATATTCAATCGACCATTTGATTGGCGGAAAGAGTAAAAGAAGATGATATTAATAATTTTTAAGCTAACAACTTTTTAATAGCATCATGGTATTTATCAAAACCAAAAGCATCAATTGATTGCTTCATTGCATCTGCAATTTCTTTTGTACATAAGTTGCCAATACTTCCTTCATGGGTATGATAGACGGTAGTTGAATAGTTGAAGCGGCCTTCCTCAATTTCTAATCCTACTTTTTTATATGCATCTCTGAAAGGCATCCCCTTCAATACTAGCTTGTTTACTTCTTCCACGCTGAACAAATATTTGTATTGTTCATTGCTTAGCAAGTCCTGCTTTACTTTCACGTTGCTTATCATTAGATGCATCATGTCAATACAATTATTAAGCGTAGCGAAAGCAGGAAATAAATACTCCTTCAGCAACTGGAAATCGCGGTGATAACCTGAAGGAAGATTTGTGGTAAGTAAAATAACATCATTGGGTAAAGCCTGCAATTGATTGCACTTTGCTCTTATCAGTTCAAAAACGTCCGGATTTTTTTTATGCGGCATTATGGAAGAGCCGGTCGTCAACTCATCGGGAAAAGAAATGAAGCCAAAGTTTTGATTCATGTAAAGGCCACAATCGGTGCTAAGCTTATTAAGTGTTGCTGCAACATTGCTTAAAGCCTGGGCAACAATCCGTTCACTTTTGCCACGACTCATTTGAGCGTAAACAACATTATAATTTAAATTATCAAAGCCAAGTAACTGAGTTGTATAAGTCCTGTTTAAAGGAAATGAAGAACCATAACCCGCAGCAGAACCTAACGGATTTTTATTAACTACTTTATAAGCTGAATGCAAAGTGATAACATCATCTATAAGGCTCTCAGCATAAGCGCCAAGCCAAAGGCCAAAAGAAGATGGCATCGCAAGTTGTAAATGCGTGTAGCCGGGCAATAAATCATTCTTATACGCTTCACTCTTCTGCTGAAGCAGTTGAAACAGGTGATAAATATTTTCAACAAGTTGTTCGATCACGTTCCTGAAAAACAATTTAAGGTCAACCAAAACCTGGTCATTACGGCTACGTCCACTGTGAATTTTTTTTCCGACTTCGCCTAACCTTTTTGTAAGCAACAATTCCACCTGTGAATGAATATCTTCAACTCTTTCCTCAAGAGAAAAGCTTCCTGCTTCGATTTCTTTGTAAATTTTTTTCAATTCATCTGATAAAATCTTCCATTCTTCATTTGTCAACAAACCAATGCTTTCAAGCATTTTGATATGAGCCAAAGAACCTTGTACATCAAAAGGCGCAAGATGCATGTCCATATCACGATCAGTGCCTACTGTGAAAATTTCTACTGCCTGGGATGTTGTCGTATTTTTTTGCCAAAGTTTCATCAAAGTATAATCTTAGTTAGCATTGCAATATACCCTTCAATCCCATCTCTAATTTCATCAAGATAAATAAATTCATCCGGCGTATGGCTTCTTGCACTGTTGCCGGGACCGCATTTTAAAGCCGGAAAAGCAATCAGCGCTTTGTCACTGCTGGTCGGCGAACCATAACAGGTTTTTCCAAGACTAACGCCGGCCCGAACGATCGGGTGATTTATATCGATCCTCGTGGAACGTAATCGCATACTTCTTGGCCTTACTTCACATTCAACATTTTGTCTGATAGTTTTAAATACTTCCTCATGTGTATACAACTCCGTTATCCTGGTATCTACAACAAAACTACAGGCAGAAGGAACAATGTTATGAGTTTTATTTTCCGTATTAATAACAGTTACAGTCATTTTTACCGCTCCAAGCCATTCACTAACTCTTGGGAAGTGATAATTACGGAACCATTCAACATCTTTCAAAGCTTTATAAATAGCATTTTCTCCCTCTGCTCTTGCTGCATGCCCGGCTTTACCATATGAAATACAATCTAAAACCATTAATCCTTTTTCAGCGATAGCCAAATCCATTTTTGTAGGTTCACCAACAATTGCACAATCTGGTTCCTTCCCATTTAAGACACTTTGAAATACTTTATTGCCGAGTAATAATTCAATTCCATGATAACCAGTGATTTCTTCTTCAGCAGTTGCTGCAAGAATAAGATTATATTTCAAGTCTTTCTTATTATAAAAAAAAAGGAAAGTTGCAATAAGACTTACTAGACATCCACCGGCATCATTACTTCCCAGACCGAATAGCTTTCCATTTTCTGTTATTGGAGTAAAAGGGTCTTTTGTATATTGAGGATTAGGCTTTACGGTATCGTGATGGGAGTTAAGAAGAATAGAAGGTTTTGATGAATCAAAATATTTATTAACTGACCAAACATTATTTACAAGTCTTTCTGTCTCAACACCGCGCTGCCGCAAAAAACTTTCTATTGCAGACGCCGTTCCATCTTCACACTTCGAAAAAGATGCAATTGATATTAGCTGTTGCAGCAAATCAACTGCTTCTTTATGTAATAACTCGATTGACATTTATTGTATAAAAAGTGTTCCTACAGTTTTTTTACCTGTATTTTGTAAAAGGTCTTTTGCATCGCCCGCCAGCACCTCTTTTACGCCGGCATCTATTGCTGCAAAAGCATTATCAATTTTAGGCAAAATACCTGCAAATAACTTTTGCCCGCTCAATAGCTGCTGGTAAGTTTGTTTGTTTATTAAATTAATTACCGAATTATTATCCTCCACATTTTCCAAAATACCTTTCTTTTCAAAACAGTAGATTAGCCTCACAACATGGTATTTTGACAAGGCCACGGCAAGAGATGAAGCAATAGTATCGGCATTTGTATTTAAAATATGTCCCTGCCCATCATGTGTAAGCGGGGCAAAAACAGGTACAAATCCTCCTTTCAGCAGGAACTTTAAATTGTCAACTTTTAATTCAGAATTTTGAATATCTCCAACCCAGCCAAAATCAACCTCTTTTACCGGTCGTTTTGCGGCAGGGATAATATTTCCATCTGCTCCGGTTAGACCAATTGCATTACAACCGAAAGCCTGCAGTTGGGCAACTATTTTTTTGTTCACCAATCCGCCGTAAACCATTGTTACAAGGTCTATTGTTGCATCGTCTGTTATCCGTCTTCCGTTTATATAATTTGGTTGAATACCGGATTGCTCCCCAATTTTTGTGGCAATCTTTCCGCCTCCATGAACTAAAATTTTTGTCTCATCAATTGTAGCAAAATCTATTAAAAATGATTGCAGAGCATCTGCACTATCAATTACGTTTCCGCCAATTTTTATAACAAATAATCTTTCCATGTGCCGTTTTTTACTCTACATGTTTACAGCCAATTTAAGGTAAAATTGTATATCTGCTATTTGCAGAAAAGGTAATTATAACGAGGTTTAAATATCTAAAATGATTGAAAGGCTTTGTCTTATTTGGTCTTCTACCTCTGCAGGTAAAGCTCCAATCCTGGTTTGCAGTCGCTTATTATCAATTGCCCTGACCTGATCTATTAGTATATCACAATCTTCTTTCAGCTTTGCTGTTCCTTTTTTAAGATGAACCCTTAAAATTTCCATATCGTTGCGAACATTGGTGGTAATAGGGCAAATTATTGTTGAAGGATGATATGAGTTAAGCAATTCAGTTTGAACGATCACTACAGGTCTTATCTTACCAGTCTCAGTACCAATCCTTGGATTCAAATCCGCAATCCAGACTTCAAATTGCTTAATCTTCATCTTCCAGCCTTTCGAATTCTTCTAAAACTTTCATTGATTCATCCCGTACAAGTCTCGACTCCTTTCGTAACTGCTTTGAAAGAATACGCCTTTTTTGAAGCAAATTATAAAATTCAACTGCATCATTTATATACCGATTTCTATTCTTACCAACTTTAGTTAAAATCTTCTCGGTCTCCTCAAAGATGGTGTCATCCAATTTTAAACTAAGATTTTTCATTCTGTAAAGGTAGTAAAAGTATATACGAAATGTTTATTAAAGCTTTCTCTCTTCTCCCTTTAGGGCCGGGGCTAAAAGCTCACTAATAACCGCCTGTGCAGCCCAAACCCTGTTAGCTGCTTCCTGTGTTACCAAACTATTTGGTCCATCTAATATTTCATCACTTAGCTCTACATTTCTTCTTACCGGTAAGCAATGCATGACTTTTGCATTATTCGTCAATTTTAATTTTTGATTAGTAAGCATCCAGCCAGCATCGTCTCTATACATCTTTCCATAATCATTATAGCCGCTCCAGTTTTTTACATATACAAAATCAGCGCTTTTCAATGCTTCCTCCTGGTTATAATTAATTGCTGCACCTTTTGTAAATTTATCAGCAAGTTCAAGCCCGGGCGGATGAGTAATTACAAAATCTGCTTCTCCCCATGCATTTATCCATTCTGCAAATGAATTTGCTACACATTGTGGTAATGATTTTACATGTGGCGCCCACGTTAATACAATTTTTGGTTTGTCCTCAACCGCTGAAGAAGCGTTAAGAAGAAATTCTTTAATAGTAATAATATCGGTCAGGCTTTGCAGGGGATGCAATGTTGCACTTTCCAGGCTTATTACCGGAATACCGGCATATCTTATAAATTGATTAATATACATTTCGCTATAATCTTCTTCACGATTTTTTAACGATGGAAATGTACGGATGCCTAAAATATCAAAGTAGTTACCGAGTATTGGAGCAGCATCTTTTATGTGTTCTACAGTGGTTCCATTCATTATAGCGCCTTCTTCAAACTCGAGCGCCCAGCCTTCCTTGTCTACATTAAAAACAATCGCCTCCATTCCTAAGTTTTGTGCAGCCACCTGTGTGCTCAATCTTGTACGTAAACTTGGATTTAAAAATAGTAAACCTATTCTCTTATTTATACCAAGATGTTTGTTTTTGTAAGGATTTGCCTTGTATTGAAGTCCTTTTTGTACGAGAGAATTTATATCACTTACGTCTGAAACCGAGATAAAGCCACCAGACCCTAACAGGGAACTGGCGGATGTTACAATAGTTGGAGAAGATTCTTTCATTAATCGGTTCTTTTCTTTTTTTGGCAACTATATATGTAAACCTGTAAGGTTTTTAAACCCTTATAGGTTTTTTTAAAAATGGATTCACTTTTTGCATGGCTTCAATTTCACGCTGAAGCGCTTCTGCAAATTCATCCGCCTGCTTTGTCGTTATAGCAAGCGATGGTAAAAGCCTTATAACATTCGGCTTTGCTTCACCTGTAAAAATATGTTGGTTGTATAACAAATTTTTCTTAAGGTCTTTTAGTTCTTCAGGAACATTAAACCCAATCATTAATCCCCGACCGCGAACGTTTTCGATTTTATCAATTCTCCGCAAAGACTTTAATAAATATTCGCCTGTTTTCTTTGCATTTTCTATCAGGCCTTCTTCCTCTATTACTTCAAGCACTGCAAGTGCGGCAGCGCAAGCCAAATGATTTCCGCCAAAGGTAGTTCCCAACATTCCACATTTAGGTTGAATGTGAGGAGCTATTAAAATACCGCCTATAGGAAAACCATTTCCCATGCCTTTAGCCATTGTATATATATCTGCATTCACTCCTGCATAATCATGCGCAAAAAATTGACCGCTTCTTCCATAGCCATCCTGCACACTGTCAGCAATATAAACAGCATTGTATTCATTACATAGTGCACGTATTTTTTGAAGAAAGTTTTTCGATGCTTCAATAATTCCACCAACACCCTGTATTGCTTCTATGATGACAGATGATATTTCATTTCCATGCTCTGCAAAACATTTTTCTAAAGCCTCTTCATCATTAAAAGGAAGAAAAATAACGTTGTTGGTTTCATTAACCGGAGCAACAATTGCCGGATTGTCCGTAACAGCTACAGCCAGGGAAGTTCTTCCATGAAATGATTTGCTGAAGGCAACGATTTTCTTTTTCCCATTAAAAAAAGAGGCAAGTTTCAAAGCGTTTTCGTTCGCTTCGGCACCACTGTTGCAAAGAAATAATTGGTAGTCTTCTTTGCCACTTACTTTGCCCAGCTTTTCAGCCAATTGTTGCTGCACAGGAATTTTAATTGAGTTGGAATAAAAAGCAATTTTGTGTAGTTGCTCTTCAATTCTTTGTACCCAATGCGGATGAGTATGGCCGATGCTGATAACCGCATGGCCTCCATACAAATCCAGGTATCTGGTTCCGTTATCATCCCATACATAGGAGCCTTTGGCTTTGGTAATAGTAATGTTATTGAGGGGATAGACGTCGAAAAGATTCATGTTTTATAGTTTTGCCACGAAGACACTAAGACAGAAAGAAGCGCGAAGAGTCTTTGCGGAACTTTGCGCCCTTGCGTCTTTGTGGCTATTAAAAATAATTCGCTTTAAATCTTAAACCTAAAGTTTCATCCAGGTCAAACATTAAGTTCATATTCTGCACAGCCTGGCCGCTTGCTCCTTTTACTAAATTGTCAATAGCCGAATGAACAACGATCTTATCTTCCACTTTTTCTATATGAATTAAACATTTGTTCGTGTTTACCACCTGTTTCAAATCAATCATTTTATCGCTAATATAAGTAAATGGATGAGCTTCGTAAAATTCGTCATATAACTTATTCACGTCTTCCAGAGATAAAATACAATCCATGGTTGAACTTATATAAATGCCACGTGTAAAATCGCCGCGCCATGGAACAAAATATAATCCGCCGGCACCAGAACCGGGGTGAGCAAAAGAACCCTGCAGTTGTTTTAATGATTGCTTTATTTCTTTTAAGTGCTGATGAGTTAATGTTTTGTATGCAGAAATATTATTTGCTCTCCAGCTAAAGTGAGTAGTTGCAGATGGGCTTTGTCCTGCACCCGTTGAACCGGTAATACCGGTTGCATAAATATCTTTTAGTAATCCGGCTTTTGCTAAAGGCAATAATCCAAGTTGAATGGCTGTTGCAAAACATCCGGGGTTTGCAATATAAGTTGCTGACCTGATTTCTTCTTTATTCAATTCGGGTAAGCCGTAAACAAAATTGAAATGATTGAAACTTGCATTTTCAGCAAGACGAAAATCCTCGCTAAGATCAATTATTTTAACTCCTTCGAACCTGGCAGATTCCTCTTCTAAAAACTTTCTTGCCTCGCGATGTCCAACACATAAAAACAAAACATCAATGTCACCATGAAGGTCAGCAGCAAAAGTAATATCAATGTCTCCGAGCAAATCAGCATGGACAGAACTTACCTGTTTACCAGCATTACTTTTGCTGTGAATAAAAACAATATCAACTGCAGGATGGTTTATTAGTATTCTTATAAGCTCACCCCCGGTATATCCGGCTCCGCCTGCTATACCTGCTTTAAGGCGCTTTATTTTTACAGATGAAGTATTTGTTTGTTCCTGTATGTTGTTATTATCAGCCAACGTAATAAATTATTTTAGAAAGTATTGAATAAAGGCTTATTTCTTTTTGCAGCTACACTAAATTGTACCTGTCGTCCTTAGCAGAAGGTTGAGAACAAACAATAAGTTCAAGTGTTGTTTCTTCCTTATTCATTATTCTATGTTTACTGCCTGCTTCTATATGTAATCCCTCGCCCTGGTGAACAATTAAGATAACCTCATCTATCTCGAAAATGGCTTTGCCTTTTAATATATAAAAAAATTGCTGAGCTGTTTTGTGATAATGTAAAACTTCTTCCGCTCCCAAAGGCATGCTTTCAAATTTTATACTTAAATCTTTATTGTCAACAAAATTCCAGGCATCGCAATTATTGCCCCATTTATATTGTTGCAGGGGATGAAACTTTGAAACGACTGAAGGTGTGTTCATTATTGTTAAAAATGAAGATTTAAAAGAAAAATCTGATTTATGTAAAAATGCTCCTTTTTTGATGAAAAGAATCAAAACTGCACAAGAGTACGACGTAACAGAAGTTTAATTTGTGATCTGCTGCCGGCTACAAAAAAAATTCTAACTATTGTTTGCACTGTCTTTTACCTGGTGCCAAATCATTGTCTGGTTGCCAAATATCTTGCTGAAACCTCTTACATCTTCACCAGTCCAGCCATTGTTCATCTCGCCGTATTTACCAAACCTGCTGTTCATTAAATCATATTTTGATTCTATTCCGATTATTTGAAAATGATAAGGTTTTAATTGTACAAACACATCTCCTGTTACATGTTTTTGAGCGCTTTTCAAAAATGTTTCAATATCGCGCATAACTGGGTCAAGAATTTGCCCTTCGTGCAACCAGTTGCCATAAAATGAACTGAGTTGGTCTTTCCAGCTTAGCTGCCATTTGGTAAGCACATGTTTTTCGAGAGCATGATGAGCCTTTAAAATAACCATAGGCGCTGCAGCCTCAAAACCTACGCGACCTTTGATGCCAATAATGGTATCTCCCACATGTATATCTCTTCCTATGCCATAAGGTCCGGCTACTTCCTGCAAATATTTAATAGCCTTTACGGGTGTTTCAAAAGTCTCGCCGTTGACCTCGGTTAGCTCACCTTCTTCAAAATGAAGTTTGATTTCTTCTGTTCCCGTTTGTGTTACCTGGGTTGGCCATGCTTCCTCGGGCAGCATTCCATAAGAGTTTAATGTCTCTTTGCCTCCGACGCTGGTTCCCCACAAGCCTTTATTTATAGAGTAAACAGACTTTTCAAAGTTCATGTCCACATTCTTGTTTTTCAGGTATTCTATCTCTTCTTCACGGCTTAGTTTCAAGTCGCGGATGGGAGTGATAATCTCAACACCAGGGATCATAATATTAAAAATCATATCGAACCTCACCTGGTCGTTGCCCGCACCTGTACTTCCATGAGCAACTGCATCTGCATTTATTTCTTCAACATAGTCAGAAATATGAAGCGCCTGGATGAGACGTTCGGCGCTTACACTTAGAGGATATGTATTGTTTTTTAAAACATTTCCAAAAATCAAATATTTAATAATTGTATTATAATAACTTTCTTCAGCGTCAACTGCCTTATGTGTTTTTACTCCTAAAGCATGAGCGTGATGCTCAATATGTTTTAATTCGTCTTTTGTGAAACCGCCGGTATTTACAATAATACTATGCACTTCGTACCCCATTTCTTCTGTAAAATATTTCACGCAGAAAGAAGTATCCAATCCACCGCTAAAGCCAAGAACTACTTTTTTTGACATTTTAGGATCAGGGTTTAGAAAATTTTAAGTTGCGGTTATAGAACGATAAAATGACTTAGCAACAGGTTTGACCTGGACTTCGACTGAGAGTCTTTCTTTTTCAAAAGCTTTAATAAACGGCTTTTTTTCACATTCATAAATCTCTCATACAAGTTGGAGTGAGCTTTAAAGTCTGCGGCGGTTTCTTCAGGCTCGTAGTGGTCTGCCGGGTCGTAAAGCATAGCTGTACAGAAACAGTTTTTCCTGTCTTTGCTCATTAGAGTGTCGTAGTTTACACACGATTTGCATCCTGCCCAAAATTGGTCATCATCGGTAAGTTCGGAATAAGTAACCGGCTCGTACCCCAATTCGCTGTTTATTTTCATAACAGCAAGGCCGGTAGTTAATCCAAAGATTTTTGCATGAGGATATTTTTCTCTTGACAAATCAAAAATTCTTTTCTTTATCTGCTTGGCTACGCCACTTTTTCTAAAGGCTGTGGCTACAATTAAGCCACTGTTTGCAACAAACTGATCGTGACCCCATGCTTCTACATAGCAAAAGCCCACCCATACTCCATCAGGGGTATGAGCTATTACAGCTTTGCCCTCTTCCATTTTTTGCGCTACATACTTCGGGCTGCGCTTAGCTATACCGGTACCCCTGGCTTTAGCTGAAGCTTCCATTTCGTCTGTTATAATTGCAGCGTAATGAACATCGCCACTATTGGCTACCCTGATGATAATTTGCTGATCCACGTTGATAAGAATTAAAAGAATTTTTTAAAGAAGATTGTGCCAAAACACGCGTTTTAGCCGATACTTATTTTTTTGTAAATAAAAATCAGATACGTGGTCGTCGGATAAGAAATAAGAAGTTATAAAAACCCAAAATATTTACCGCGCCCCTTAGGAAGGGATGACTTGCAGAAATGCGTGTATGGGTGATAAAATTTTTCAACTTCTTTGTATAATCAAGAGTGAGATAATGATTTAAAGATGTAAAAGTATAATACTTTAAATTTTTTCAGCAATATTTTTTTGTGAAATTTTTTGTTGATAAATAAAACTTCTTGTCTGAAAGAGAGTGAATGGTAAAAAATGGCATGTAGACCAGTCAGAAAAAAGAAGAAATAACTGGCAATAACTTCAATGAAAATCTTCTACCAGGTTAGAAGCAGGAGTAATATATATCAGTTCTTTTTAATTAAGTATTATTAAGCAATAAGGCACCAACCGAGGTTGTGTGGGTATTTTGGGTCTCCACAAACACCTTGTAGTGAGCAATTTGAATTGTGTTTACTTTTTATATAGATTGCTTTTTATGTTTTCTTTTAAAATGTTAACTTTGATATTATGAATATTTCAATAACACAGCTCTATGAATTGCTAAGCGAAAAAGTTGGCAAAGAAACTGCAGAAAGTCTTACAACTTATATTGAAGCAAGAATTGAGAAAAGTGTTGCAGATAAAGCTGATCATCTGGCCTCAAAAGCAGATTTAGCAAATGCTAAGACTGATATGATAAAATGGTTTGTTGGACTTTATTTAACGTTGGCTTTAATGATTATTGGACTTTATTTTAAATCTTAACTGATTTTTTAAATATCCATAAAATTTTATCATCACATTCATTTCAGACGAACATAAAAATAGCAGGCGTTTTAAAGTACTGAATAATATTTTTTTAACTAAACAAATACTCCAGATCCTCTCGTGTAAGGTTTTTAACAAAACCTGAATCGTCTGTTATCAGATCTGCGGCTAATGCCTTTTTCTTTTCCTGAAGTTTAAGAATTTTATCTTCCACAGTGTCTTTGCAGATCATTCGGTAGGCAAAAATGTTTTTTGTCTGTCCTATACGGTGAGTACGGTCGATAGCTTGTTGTTCAACCGCAGGGTTCCACCAGGGGTCTACAATGTAGACATAATCGGCAGCAGTAAGGTTAAGACCTACTCCGCCTGCTTTTAACGAAATAAGAAATACCCGGCAGGTTTCGTCGTTCTGAAAACCCTGAATAGCCTTTTCACGGTCAGGAGCACTGGTGCTGCCATCAAAGTATTCGTATTTTACGCCCATTTCGTCGAGCCTTTCACGTATGAGGGCCAACATACCTAAAAACTGGGAGAATACCAGGGCCTTGTGGTCACTTATGTTTTCTGTGATTTCCCGAACAAGCTCATCTAACTTGATGGAAACATTTGGAAACTTTTCTTCATCTTTCATTATCGCCGGACTGTCGCATATCTGCCTCAGTTTCATTAATCCCTGCAAGATTGTTAACTGCGACTTTCCTATTCCCTGGCTTTCTACCACACCTAAGATTTTATCGCGAAAATCGTTTCTAAAGGCTTCATAAATTTTACGCTGTTCATCTCCCATTTCGCAAAATAAAATCATCTCCGTTTTGTCAGGAAGATCTTTTGCCACCTGCTCTTTCGTACGGCGAAGAATAAAAGGGTAAAGCAGTTTTCGAAGATGTTCTTTCTGCTCCTGCTCGCCGAATTTATCTATAGGAACGGCAAATTCCTGCTTGAAAAATTCCATTGTTCCAAGCATGCCCGGATTAAGAAAATTCATCTGGGCAAAAATATCAAAAGTGTTGTTTTGCAGCGGAGTACCACTGAGGCAAAGGCGGCTTCTGGCTCTTAACAGACTCGCTGCTTTTGTAACCTTGCTCGACGGATTTTTAATCGCCTGGCTTTCATCAAGTATTATATAATCAAACTCTGGTTCTACAAATGACTTTATATCACTTCTCAGTGTTCCATAGGTGGTAATGATAATGTCCGTCTGTGGGTGTGATACCAATTTTTTATCTCTCAATGATCCATGGTGTATATAGTAGGTAAGAGAGTTGGTAAACTTCTTAATCTCATTCTCCCAGTTATACATCAGGGTAGTGGGACAAACAACAAGGGCTTTTAGATCACCTTTTGTCTCTTTTACGTGTTGAATAAACGAAAGAGCCTGTATAGTTTTACCAAGACCCATATCGTCAGCAAGAATACCTCCCCAGTTTACTTCATGCAAATAGTTGAGCCATTGAAATCCCGACTCCTGGTAAGGGCGGAGAATGGGTTTAAGATGATCAGGCGCCTCTATAGGTTCAATATTTTTAAACTCCTTCAATTTATCATAACGCTCTTCCAACTGGAAAAACAATTCTTCTTCGTTGCGGTTTTCGTACAATTCTTCTATTACGCTGAAGTGGTAACGGCTGAGCTTCATCTTTTCACTTTTGCCTTCACCCACTCTGAATAATAGAGAGTACTTCTTAATCCACTCTTCGGGCAATATACCCAAAGAACCATCCTGCAATTGTACAAATTGCTGCTTATTTGCCAAAGCTTTTTTTACATCAGCAACAGTTATTTTTTGCTCACCAAAATATATTTCCACTTTAGCATCAAACCAATCGGTATGGCTGCTAATATAAATTTTTGTAGAAGGCTTGGCAGTATTGAAACGGAAGTTTTTTAATGCTTCAAATCCAAATACAGGGATTTCCATTTCCTTCATCGCATCTATAAAAAGAAAGAACCAGTTGTTTTTCAGTACTTCTGCTCCTTTTAAGACAAGGTTATCAGTTTCATCAGGACGAATAAATTGGGAATGAAGGCTTTCTATTTTTTTTACAATAGCCTTTTCTTCTTCAGTATTGCGCTGTATCACCAGCAACCTGTCTTGCTGAGGGATAATAATTTTTTCTTTATCCTCTGGTTTTACCTCGTAACCTTTATATATAAATACAGGTTGAAATAAAAGATATTCGCTTTTTTCTTTCAACAGTAATTTTACTTCAGGTTTTAAATCCCTGATATCTTCACGCTTAACATTATTAAACTGTACATTATACTCTTTTGCCAGCGGCAAAATCATCTCCTCCAATTGCCGGCTCCACTCATGTTCTTCAATAACCATTTTACCTGTTGGCATAAACTTTTCTGCCAGCAAGGAATCCTGGGGTTTTTCGAACAGGAATAAAGTATCGTTGTAGCAGAAAAAAAGAGGAGAGTTTATCTCACTTTCTGTTACCGGGGCTTCAATATGATTAAGCTTAACAAAGCATTGAACTTCGTAAATGGGTTTAATATAAGTAATATTGAAACTAAGTATGGCAGCTTCTTCACTTAAATGAATTTTTTTAAGGTTGGCAGTAGTAAAAGCCTTTTTATCAGCCAAACGAAAAGAAAAGAAAGGATTTGCATCAGAAAATATTTTTTTGTAGCGGGGATGTAAAAATTCAATAATGAGGTTCCTTGTCTCTTCAGGCAATTGGTCGTTGTGTTGCTGTACAATATTTTCCCAAATACCACTGAAAGGGGAATTCCGGTTTAAGTGACGTGTTATTTCTACAGGTTGCAACTTTCGCAATTGTTGCACCAGCATTTTATCATCATCGCTGAAAACTTCCGTATTAATGTATTTATTCAGATCGAGCTTTTCTGTTTTGCCTGTAAAAGCATTTCTCTCTTCATTCACTTCACCCTGCACTCCTTCCGTCTGTACAAAAGGGTATTGCTCATTGTTTTGAATAAAAACCAGTCCCAACTGCATTTCTGCAAGGTTTGCCGTTTCTTCTGCTACTTCAACTTCTGCCGCAGGAGATTCAAAAGCAGGCTTTTTTTGCAAACCAGTTCCGGAAGGAGCTATACGTTTAATAGAAGAGTCAAGCACTCGTAAAAAAGGTTTTCCATCTTTGTACGCAAATTCAAACTTGCCCTTCAGGTTATCGGTTAAAGAATATCCGTAAGCTTCCAGCAGCTTGTTTTTTTCTTTATCCCAGTTACGGATACTATCAAAATAATTTACGCCATAACGTGAAAGAAGCTGGACAAAAACTATAGTTTTGTGCACACATAGCGGATGCTTGTCATCGCTGTCGCAAATACAGCTAGTGTCAAAGTTTCTTTCTTCATTTTTTTGAATAACCACCTTATAAGTTATTCCTTCTATGGCAACCTCAGCTTTCACTCTTTCATCTTTAGCTTCTGTAATCGTCGCTTTATTGCTTTGCAGATATTCTTCAGCTTCTGTAAAAGATTGCGGAGAAGTAAGCACCCGTATCATCTTCAGGTCGAGCTGCTTCATTTTAACGACAGTATGCTTTTGGTCGTAAAGCAAGTCTTTCTCATTAAGCATATTGCGGTCGAGCAATTCCTGCAATTGAAATAACGCAGCCGCTTCATGCCGGCAAATTTCCCCAAGATTGTAAGGGCAACTGCACCTGAGAGATAAAGTGGAGGCTTCCTTAAACTTATTTATCTGAACTTTATAATAAGTAGAATAAATATCATCTTTTACGCGAAAAGTGACGGCAGACATCAGGTCATCATATTCCATTAACTCTACGTTGCTCACAGCGTGTATCTTCTTTCCCCGGCGAATAACTTCGTCTGTTCCGTTATTATAGATATGTTTTATTAAATGCGGTAAAGCCATGTATAAATCGTTGTTGTTGTCCTGACGACACATGACAGCGTAAATGAATTTAATAGGTTGTTCTATATTTCATTTCTCCGCCATCCCGGTACTTACCGGGAGTCGTACTTACAGAAAAGGGCAATTTGCAAAAGTAAAGAAAAAGCAGCCAGTTAAAGAAAGCGATTAAAAAGATGTAAATAAAATCTTTTGTTAAGACTGCATTTGTATAAAGAAAAGAGTTTGAATTTGAACGGAGTTCCTGCTTAAGTAATTAATATTTTTTCAATTATCAATTCACCGTTTATATAAATGGGCAATACATTTGCCACATCTATAGATACACAATATTCCAGGTCTTTCTGTAATCCATAAGCAGCGAGACGATGCCAATGGGTAGTATGCTGCATAAAACTATACAAGTCATTGTGATGGGCTCTAAACATCTCGTTTGCCATCAAACTTGAATCGTCGTGTATAACAAAATGTTCCTTCACTCTGTCCACAACAGCTCCCGCAAATAATGTGTCTTCAAGGTTGAACCTGTCTTTCCAGGCCGAACATCCGAGTATTATGTTTTTATCCTGGTTGATTAAGTAGTCACAAACTGCACTTAAATTGACAAAGGAGCCGGTAATTACTTCAGAGCAGCCTTTTGCAAACGCCAGGTGCAATAGTTTTGTGCCGTTTGTGGTAGTTAAAACAAGTGTTTTATTTTCAATAAATTCTCTTGGATATTCTGTAGGTGAATTTCCATATTGCAAACCTTCTATAACCTTTCCGTCCCGTTCGCCAGCGGTAATGGAACCTCTGATGATGTTGCCAAGCCTTTTACATTCTTCAACTTCCGCTACAGGTATCACCCGTGATGCACCATTGTAAAGTGCAGTGGCTATTGTGGTGGTAGCACGAAAAACATCTATAATTACCACCACAGTATTATTTAAATCAAATAAATGAAGCAACGCAGGAGAAAGACAAGTGTACAGCGTAGGTTTTTTATACATGGCTGCAAAGATAAAAGCAGATATGTAAATTAATAGTATAGTATACTAAACTTTTAATTGAAATAAAAAACGAAACTTATTATTTGAACTATTAATTGAATTAAATTTTATCAGAAATTAATTTTGCAGTAAATTTTGTAAGTATTAAAGCAAAATACTGCCAACGAATAGATTTTACGTTGGCAGCATTTCCTTAAAATCATTTTTTTGAAAATACCAATAATTCATTGGCCTGCACTTCTGTTACAAATCTTTTATTGCCATCTTTATCAGTATAGCTTCTGTTAACCAATTTTCCATCAATCAAAACTTCCAGGCCTTTGCTAAAAATTTTTTCCGCTATTTCCGCGGTTTTACCCCAGGCGACAACATTGTGGCATTGCGTTTCTGTTACCTTTTCGCCTTTTGCATTTGTATATGTTTCATTGGTTGCAATATTAATGCGTGCCAGTTTTTTTCCACCTTCCAAGGTCTTAATTTCCGGGTTAGCACCTAAGTGCCCGATCAGTTGTACTTTGTTCTTCATTGTTTTTTAATTGTAATTGTTTTGACTAATGTTTCATATTATCGCCGTACGTCTTTACAGCAACAGTGCAAAGATGAGGTAGTGCAAAAGTTACAGATGTTAGTTATCCGTTTATATTCGTATGTAGTTGGTTTTAAGCGTTTGTAAACGGATAGGAAGGAGATGTATATTTGTGTTGTACGTAATGCTTTTGGACACACTCTAAAAATTAAATTAAAAAGGAATATTATGAAGAAAAAAAACTTAACAAGTCTTGGCGAGTTTATAGACAAGGAAGTTGGACCTAAGCGAACAAAAAAACGCGACGAGTTTGAGAAAGGTCATGAGGCATTTAGACTTGATGTGCTCATTCAGCAGGCAAGACAGGAAAAAGGTTTGACACAGGAACAAGTTGAAGAACTTTCAGGGAAAAATAAATCTTACATTTCATGCGGTTTGACAGTTCCAAATCAAAAAGCATTTTCTGTTTATTATTCTTAAATTTGTTTTATGACAGTACTGGAAGAACATATCAATGAAATAAAGAAACTGTGCTCAACATACAAGGTGAAGCAACTGTTTGCGTTTGGTTCAGTATTGACAGATAAGTTCAATAATGAAAGCGATATTGATTTGATTGTAGATTTTGAACCAGTTGACATTGCTCAATATGCTGATAATTACTATGACTTTAAGTTTTTATTGGAAGATATACTTAAAAAGCCTGTTGACTTATTGGAAGAAAAAGCCATAAAAAATCCATATTTTCGGGAGGTTGTTGACAAACAGAGACAACTTATTTATGGACGTTGAAATCAAAACTTGGCTTTACGATATTTTAAATGCAATAAACGAAATTGAAAGTTTCTTTGCCGACAGATCCAAAGACTTCAATACTTATCAAAATGACTTGCGGACAAAGCGTGCTGTTGAGCGTAATATTGAAATTATTGGTGAAGCAATGAACCGGATTTTAAGTAAAGACAGGGCTTTCGAATTTTCAAACGCAAGAAAGATAGTTAATACAAGAAACAGAATAATTCACGGCTACGACACTGTATCAGACGACATAATCTGGAGTATGGTTATCAAACATATTTCAATTTTAAAAGCTGAAATTCAAATCCTGCTAACGGAGTAAGAAGCACTATACATGAGTGTTTGCAATATGTCGGCGGACGGAACGCGGCTCATGAGCAGTTTTTCAATAAAGCTTTATATCTTTAACCAGGGCGACGGTAATTCTATTGCCCCCACATCACAAACACTTTAAACGTTGGGCGCAATACGGGACTTTTACATGCTATTACATATGACAAAAAAGAAAAAAAAAATGACCCTCGACTGAAGAGCATTCATACCCGCATTAAAAAGTGTGACCAAAATATCAAGAACTTAAAGAATAAGATATGTGAAATTGAGCAGATTGCAGAAAAAATAAAAAAACTGAAAGAACTAATCACTCAGACAGAAATCTCTTATAGAAGGATAAACCTGTCACAAATGTTAGGACAAAATTTAAGCTATAAGCAAAAAAAGAAAGAATATCAAGAAAGCAAAGAAAAACTTCAGGGACTTACTACGAAAAATATTTATAAGGAATTGGAAATAGAACAAAGTAAGTTGCCAAATCTAAATAAAGAGTTACAAAAGATTCAGACAATAATTGAAATTGAATATCTTAGAAAAGAACTTACTAAATCATCAAAAACTAAAAGTGAGGGAAGAAAAACTTCGACAGGTTTTTTGGAACATAAACCTAATTACATACCAAATAGCAGAGTGAATGAATTCATAATAAAGCCACTATGGGGAAATATTAATTTTTTTGATGGATACATAACAATAATTCATGGGAACAAAGCTTATAAAAAATTTATAGACCAATCAAAAAGATATTTAAACCACATCAAATCTTATTATTCCTTTAAAAATGTTCCAAATCTTGAAGTTGTAGTTTTAGGAAATGAAATATGTGAAATAAAGAATGAACAAGTTTTATTTTATCATATAGAATTCTTATCTGCAGCAAGCAGGTTCATTTGGATATGTTCAATACCTATCACTAGAGATGGACAAATGGAAGAAATTTACTAAGTCTTATTATAAAGATTATCTTCCGTTTGCTTTTCACACGAGAAGTTTAAAAAAGTTATGCGAGATATGCGAGGATAATTATCCTATTATTCCAGTCCCAGAAGCCGTAATTAACAGTAATGGTTCTAAAGTAATTCATAATTCTTTTCTTTTTCCTATTAAGCCAACTCTGGAAATAAAATAATATGGGAAAGCGTAGAGGAGTCTAAAGCTTCATATATTTTTAATAATAGAAATGATAACTTTCCAGACATTCCGAACCTATATAATTACCTTGTTGGAGAGACACCTAATAAAAGGGAAACTTTAATACACTCAACTAAATTAAGAGAAGAGTTAAGAATGAAGAACCGCTTGTTTCATACTAACTATTTAGATTGGGAGCGACAGATTAACTTGCTTAAAAAATATTAACTGCGCCCAACAAATAAGACTTCGTGGGGTGCGCAGCACCAACCATGAAGTCAATGTCGTACGGAACTGGGCGGTAGGGTGCGAAGTAGCTATTATTATGGGGATTGCTATTCGTCTTTCTTTGTAAAGCTTTAACACTGAAACCGCACTTGCTTCTTTAACTTATGGTTTTGACAACTTAAATTTAAATGAAATTATCGCTACGGTAAATCGTGAGAATACTGCTTCAAATAATGTTGTAATAAAAGCCGGGTTTAAATTTCATGAAACATTTTATTTGCATGAACTAAAGCATAATTGGTATAGAATAGATAAAAACGATTGGACAAACAAAAAGCAGAATCGCTAATGTGAGGCTTGAAAAAAGTTGCGCTGGAAGAACCTGGCCCCAGACAATATCTCTATTATCAACGAAAGAACATGGGCTGAAGCGAGAAGAACACATAATAATACATAACCCTCGCTAAGCCTTGTTCGCTGGCCAATCACGGGGAATCATAACTCAGCAACTTTCTACAAAGAACTTCGGACTTTAATGCTTATCGTGAAATTAATTAAAGTTCATTAGACAATCTTATAACGGTATCTTTTACAATAGACAATCCGGAGCAGCCCTAACACATTTTTAAACAATTGAACATAAAACAAAAAACTAAAAAGTATGAAAACTTCATTCAAAAAAATTCTAAAATACAGTCTTTTTACAATAATCTTTTGCTTCACTTTATTAGCTGTTTTCATCTCTAATCCAATATTCCTTTATGCAAATAAAACAGAGTATAAAAATTTTACCATTTACCATAATCAACCATTAACAACAAATCTTGCAGAAAGTTTTGTAATTGACCTCAAAACTCTTAAGAATTCTGAAATTTATGACAAGAACATTAAGATCGATATTTGTCTAAATGATGGCTCAACTTACCCTAAATTTATTGAAACTTTTATGGGTGCTGATGTTATTCGTTCTTTTGCTAATAAAACTGTTTTTCATTCAGTGATAAATACTTCTTCAACCGAATTTATGACAAAAAAAGAATGGAACGAAAATTTCAAAGTATCACAATGGGTTACTCATTCCTTTGTTCATTGCCTGCAATTTAAAAAACTTGGATTATTTGGTTCAAATCCAATTGCAAAAATTCCGGAATGGAAATGGGAAGGGTATGCAGAATGTTTTTCAATTCAGACAAATCAAGACCTTAAAAGTCTTATTACTTTACAGCTAATTTCCGAAAAAAATAGATTTAACTGGGTTAAGATTGATGATTTTAAAACAACCTCCGATCATATTAAATACCTGGTTTTAATGAAATATTGTATTGAAATAAAAAAGATGAAGTTTAAAGAAATAATTAGAAGCAAAAATTCAGAAAATGCAACTTATTGCGAAATGTTGAATTGGTACAAACAAAAATAACATAATTGAGAAACTTGAGCCTTCCAAATTTTCCTGGAAATAATAAGAAAAACTTTTTATGGATATCATAAACAAAAAAATGCATCGAATGCAGTAAACCCTTAAAAGGCAGGGCTGATAAAAAGTTTTGCGACGACCTTTGCCGCAACAGTTTTAATAATAAATTAAACAGTGACTCAAACGGACACGTCAGAAATATAAATAATATACTTCGGCGAAACAGGCGGATGTTGGAAGAAACACTTCCTGCATCAGAAGAAATGGCAAAAATAACAAAGCAGAAAATGCTGGAAAAAGGCTTTCAATTCAAATACTTTACCCATACCTATACAAACAAAAAAGGCAATATCTATTACTTCTGCTATGAGTATGGTTATTTGTTACTTGAAGGTGATTGGCTTTTAGTTGTAAAAAGAAAAGAAGCGGGGTTATAAGCCAACCGAAAGCATCGTTTTTTTGTTTCATGTTTGCTGGCACAACATTAGCAGCAATACCATAAATTATTTAACATGAACAATCAGCAACCAGAAAATGAAAGGGAACCAGGAAAAGATTTCTTAACCCCCGCATTCGAAGAGCCTGAAAATACAAATGAAGGTCAGGACCCGGATGCAATTTACCTCAATAACAGCAGTATGGAAACAGAAGCCGAATTTGAGCAAGACCAAAAGACAGACCATACAAAGGGAGACAATACGGTAACTACTTCAGGTGTAGATGACCTGGTTTCTAACAGCGATGGAGCCGCAGGAACTGACAGAGCCGGCACGGCTGAGCGAAAATTGTACGGAGATCCTCAACTCAATAAAGGCCTCGAAGCCCAGGCAAAAGATGAGGAATGTTAAGCCATTTTTTTTTGATAATTCTTTATAAGGCACTCTTTTGAGTGTTTTTTTTATTTCCTTGAATCCTGCATTTGTAATTTTATGATCCTCTGGTTGGGTCGCACTCGTGTACTATATATCTTTACGCATCATTTTTTAAAAAAACACCTTAAATGCAAACTGATTTTCTTGTTATAGGCTCTGGTATAGCAGGCCTTACATATGCATTAAAAACAGCAAAAGCGAGACCTGATAAAAAAGTAGTGGTGATAACGAAAGCACAATCAGATGAAACAAATACCAAGTACGCACAAGGTGGAATTGCAGGAGTTTGGGACGGCCTAAACGACAGTTATGAAAAACATATAGAGGATACATTAATAGCAGGCGACGGCCTGTGTAATAAGAAGGTTGTTGAAATAGTGGTAAAAGAAGGCCCCGAGCGGATAAGGGAAATAATAGAGTGGGGAGCCGAGTTTGACAAAGATGCATCAGGAGATTATTCATTAGGCAAAGAAGGCGGGCACAGTGTAAACCGCATTCTGCATCACAAAGACGTAACCGGTCAGGAAATGGAAAGAGCATTACTCCTTGCCATTCAGGCACTGCCAAATATCGAATTGATTGCTCATTGCTTTGTAATAGACCTGCTGACTCAGCACCACCTGGGGTATCTTGTTACCAAATCAACTTTAGATATAGAATGTTTCGGAGTATATGTTTTGAACCTGGAGAACAATGAAATTGAAAAAATAACTTCAAAGATTACCGTATTGGCAACCGGCGGAAACGGACAAGCTTACCGCACCACTACCAATCCTATAATTGCTACGGGCGATGGAGTTGCTATGGCATACCGGGCCAAATGTAGAATTGAAAATATGGAGTTTATACAGTTTCATCCTACTGCTTTGTATCAGCCAGGGGTTTCTCCTTCTTTTTTAATTACCGAGGCGGTAAGAGGTGATGGAGGAATACTAAGAAACAAATCAGGTGAGGCTTTTATGGAGAAATATGACATACGCAAAGACCTTGCTTCGCGCGATATTGTTGCCCGGGCCATAGATAGCGAGATGAAAAAAAATGGTACCGAACATGTATACCTCGATTGCAGACACATGCCGCAGGAAAAATTTATTCATCATTTTCCAAATATCTATGAGAAATGTTTAAGTATAGGAATTGATGTTTCAAAAGATATGATACCGGTAGCGCCCGCTGCGCATTATAGTTGCGGTGGTATTAAAACCGATGAGTTTGCCAGAACGTCCATTAAAAATTTATATGCCTGCGGCGAATGTGCAAGTACAGAGTTACATGGAGCCAACCGGTTGGCCAGCAACAGCCTGCTTGAGGCAATGGTTTTTGGTCATCGGGCTTACCTCGATTCCACATCGAGATATGAAGAGATCGAGAATTATCTGTCGCAAGGCATTAACTGGGCAGGTAATAATATTCCTGACTGGAATGCGGAAGGTACGGGGGAGCCGAAGGAAATGATTTTGATAACTCAAAGCCTGAAAGAGCTGCAGCAGATAATGAGCGATTATGTTGGCATTGTTCGAACCAATGTGCGTTTGGTCCGTGCTTCTAAAAGACTAGATCTGTTATTTGACGAAACCGAAGATTTATATCGTTCTACCAAAGTTTCCCCCCAGTTGTGTGAGTTAAGAAACCTGATAACTGTTGGGTACCTGATCGTAAAAGGTGCATCGTTTAGAAAAGAAAGCCGCGGTTTGCATTTTAATACTGATTATCCTGAAAAAAGTATTTTGAAAGAGAATATTTTATTGTAAGAATGGACTTAAATGATTTAATTATTCACGCTTGCTTCATTCTATATAATAGCTGTATAACTTTTGGTTTTTATGATTATAGTTAAAACAACTTATAGCTTTGAAGCGGCAAGGAATTTTTTAGCTCTTGATCGGAATGCCGGCGATTCTGCTTCCCACCTGTCTTCAATAATAATCTTTACTTCGTCTTTAATCTCCGGGTAATAGTAAGTAAGATTTTGTAATATCGCCAGAGCAAAAGCTTTAACTGCTGCAGCCTCATCAGTGGATGCAATGTAGCCGAAGCACAAATTCATTATTTCTCCCTGAAATTCTTCCGGGATCTCTATGTGTTGTAACAGCCGCACTGTATTTCTTTTAACAGCAGCAGGTAAGCCATTCGCATGCAGATTAGTAATTAATTTTTTTAAATGTTTTTTAATCAATTGCGGATGCCCAATTACACAATAACTTAAAGGCCAGGCTGCCCTTTGAACAACACGGTACTCATCGGTAAGAAATAAATGAAAGAGGGCATCAAAATGCGCCTGTGAATCTCCTACCCATTTAATGATTGCATTAGTTTGCGCTTTGGAATGTTCAGCAAGTATAGTTTCGCGAAGTTCCATTGTTTGCAGTTTTTATAGCAGTAAACCTAACCTGGACAAGCCAGAACCAAAGAGGCAAAAAAGAAAAGTTGAATTTTTTTAAAATCCCCTGAAAGCTAAGGTGGTATTCCTTTTCAGAGAAGGCTAAAAAATATCTTGCCATTTTTGGTTAAGTTTTAAGTTGTTAGATACTAAAACCAATATCGGTGTTTTTTAAATAATGAGGGCTTAGGAAAAAAATTTCATAGTAACATTGGCAATACAGCCATGTGTTTTGAAATAGTTTGCTAATAACTATTCGGGTTCTGATTGAGTTTAAATTAAATTATAAAAAAAGCTGCGGTAAAAACCGCAGCTTTAAAGAATCCCCCTAAAATTCTTTTATGATTATACAAGATTACGCAATAGTTTAAAACAAGTCAATCACATAAATATGTGATTTATATACATAACCACAGCTTATAAAACTTCAATCTGATTTCTTAATAAATCTTCAAAAGCATCCCGGCTCCGTATCAGCTTTGCTTCACCATTTTTTACCAGCACTTCAGCAGGCTTCAGACGGGAATTGAAGTTGCTCGACATTTCGAAACCATAGGCACCTGCATTATAGAAAACAAGAAAATCACCTTCACGAATTTCATTCAGTTTTCTGTCCCACGCAAAAGTATCCGTTTCGCAAATGTTGCCTACGACCGTGTAAATTCTTTCAGCGCCTTTTGGATTGCTGATGTTTTCAATATGATGAAACGAGTCGTAAAACATGGGACGTATAAGATGGTTAAAGCCGCTGTTTACGCCTGCAAAAACGGTTGCCGTTGTTTGCTTAATTACGTTTGCCTTTACCACAAAATAACCTGCTTCACTTACAAGATATTTTCCCGGCTCGAACCAAATTTGCAGCTTTTTTCCGGTATCTTTCTGAAAGGCTTCAAACGCTTCGGCAACTTTTTCGCCTAATTGATTTACATCGGTTTCGGCTTCACCTGGCTGGTAAGGAACCTTAAACCCGCTTCCCAAATCGATGAATTCAAGATTATCGAAATGACGTGCTATTTCAAACATTACTTCCAGGCCCTGCAAAAAAACGTTTACATCTTTTATCTCGCTGCCGGTATGCATGTGCAAACCTGTAACGTTGAGGCGGGTTGATTTAACGATGCGTTCAATATGACGAAGCTGGTGAATAGAAATTCCAAATTTGCTATCGACATGACCCGTGGAAATCTTATAATTACCACCGGCCATAATATGAGGATTTAAACGAATGCAAACAGGACAAGAACTGCCATAGCGATTGCCAAACTGTTCGAGAATAGAAATATTATCTATGTTTATATTGACACCAAGATTTTTTCCTGCTTCTATTTCTTCAAAATCTACACAGTTTGGTGTAAACAAAATGTCTTTGGGTTCAAAGCCGGCTTTTAAACCCAGCCTTACTTCATTTATACTTACGCAATCGAGCGAAGCGCCTATCTGCTTCATCCATTTAAGGATATTGATATTTGTGAGTGATTTACAGGCATAAAAAAACTTAGAATCTGATTTTTTAAAAGCATTTTTTAATTTTTGATATTGTTCTGCAATTTTTTCTGCATGATAAACATACACCGGGGTGCCAAACTCAAAGGCGATATTAACCAGTTGCTGAGGAGATAGTTGTTCGGGCATAAGCTGCAAAAGTAGCGGGAAAAAAATCAGTGAAAAAGTAAAGAGAAGTTATTATTACCGGCTTATATCATTCGAAGCGTTTTCATTACTGTCACTGCCTGTATTTTTATCGTCAGGATTTATACTAAAATCAGGGGTTGCCGGTTTATCAGGAACGTCAAAAGCAGGTTCGTCTGCATTGGTAATTTCTTGTGGTTGCTCTATTAATTCGCCATTATCCGCAACAATCAAAATCGAAGCGGCCTCCTTATCAGTTTCTTCTTTTAGAGCTAAATCCGTCTCTTTGTTTTCAGGCAATTCTTCTTCCCCCTCAGTGTGATTTTTTATCGCATCATTTATTAATGTTCCCTGTATAACTGATTGCTCTGCAAGCACTTCTTTTATCTTGGGAAGATCATCTGCTGAGTTGATACCAAAGTAATCCATAAATGACTTTGAGGTAGAATATACGAGTGGTTTTCCTGGAAGTTCTTCATTGCGTCCTGAAATAATGATCAGGTCTTTTTCTAACAGTTTTTGAATAGAGTAATCACTATTTACTCCACGTATGGCCTCTACTTCACCTTTGGTTATGGGTTGTTTGTAAGCAATAATGGCGAGGGTTTCCAAAGCTGCGTTTGAAAGTCGTTTTAAAAATTTGTCCCCGTTTAATTGTGCAATTGTTTTGTAATAATTCTTTTTGGTTAAAAACTGCCATCCGCCGCCACTTTCCCTTACTTCAAAAGGATAAAAATCTGCATTATATTTTTCACGGATACCTTCTACGCAAGATTCAATCTGGTCAGGCGATATTCTTTCTTCCATAAAGCCAAAAGCATTATTGAGCAGCTCAACAATATCTAATGTTGTCAGCGGTTTGTCACTGGCAAAAATCAGCGCTTCGATATGAGGAATGATAATACTAAGTTCCATGGCAACACCTTTACCCATTAAGCGCTGCGGCTCCACTCACAATCTCTGTAAGTTCTGTTGTGATTGCTGCCTGCCTTGCACGGTTATAAGATATTTTTAATGCCCGCAGCAGCTCGTTTGCATTTTCACTTGCTTTATCCATAGCAGTCATACGGGCTCCGTGTTCGCTGGCATGCGCATCTAATACTGCTTTAAACAATTGTGTGTTCAATATTTTAGGCATCAGTTCGGCAACTAATTGTTCCTTTGCAGGTTCAAATATGAAATCTGCTTTTTTCCGACCTTCCTTTTTTTCAACTTTAGGTATTGGTAAAAACCTTTCAACAACAAATCTTTGTGTTGCAGCATTTTTAAATTCACTGTATACCAGTTCAATCACATCAAATTCTTTATTTGTAAATGCCTTCAAAGCAGCTTGTGATGCGGCCTGTACTGTATCAAAATGAAGGTTTAGAAAAATATCCTTAAAATCTGCGTTTGTTTTATAATTTGATTTGCTTAAGCTTTCGTAACCTTTTTTGCCAATGTTCCAGATAGATACGTTTCCCTTTTTATTCTGATCGGCGTATCTTGTGTCAATAGTTTCCTTAGCAAGTTTTATAATGTTGGCATTATACCCGCCTGCTAATCCGCGGTCACTGGTAATAACAATTAAAAGAATCCGCTCCTTTGCTCTTTCTGCAGCCAGGTTTCCGCCAATTTCTCCCTCGGCGCTGCTTACAATATTGCTTAGCATTTCCTGCAGCTTTTGGGCATAAGGACGCATTTGAGTAATAGCATCCTGCGCCCGCCGCAACTTGGCGGCGCTAACCATTTTCATGGCTTTTGTAATCTGCTGGGTGCTTTGCACACTCTTAATCCTGTTGCGCACCTCCTTTAATTGTCCACTCATGTTTTCAGTTTAAATATTTTACCGGCAGAATTATAAATCCGAATTCTACTTATAACATAAAAAAATAATAACGTTTGCCAAATGGCTGCAAAGGTAAGGAATGGGAAGGAAAAGGCAAAAGTGACTGAATTGATGAGTGTAATTCAGGCTGCTTTCTATAGCTATTGGCATGTTCGTCTTCGTTTTTTGTGTGCCTTTGCTTTTTTATTACAGCTTTTATTAATAATTTTAAGCAGATTCTTACTAACAAATAAATACTTTATTTTCTGCAGACTTCGATTTCCTTCCGGGATTTTCTTACAATCCTGATTTTTTAAATGAGAATGAAGAAATGGATTTATACAAGGAAATTTCAAAAATAGAATTGCAAACATTCACATTCCATGGGTTCGCAGCTAATAGAAGGGTAGCGAGCTTTGGTTATGATTACAGCTTTGAAAAAGGAAGTTTATCAAAAGGAAAAAATATACCTCCGATATTTGATTTTCTGATTGAAAAAGTCAGCACGCATGTTTCGGTAAAACGGGATGAATTTGCAGAACTATTGGTTATAGAATACCTGTGGGATCAGTTATCAACTGACATCGCGACGCTCCGGCGTTTGATCTGATTGCGGGAATATCTCTCATGGCTGATTGCACATTCCGGTTACGTCCATTCGACAAAGCAATACAAAACAGGGCATCAGTAATTTCAGTTCCTGTAAAGCGACGATCATTGTATATAATTAAAGGAGTGGCAAGAAGTAATTGGCAACACAGCATTACTCCTGTAAAACAAACCCGCTACTCTGTTACTTTGCGTACTTTAAAGCTTACATCTTTTAAAAGCGGCAACTGATTTTTTTTTAAGGAAACAAATGTTCCGGGAGTTTTTACCCGTTAATTTTTTTAGTTTAAAACATTCATGTTTAGAAATATTGCAATTAATTAATTAAATTTAACCTCTGTCTCAAATATTGAATTAAAGTAATAATGAAGAAAATTCTATTAGTAGAAGATGATCCTGAAATCACCAAGCTTCTTAAGCTGCATTTAAATACTCAATTGTATGATCTTACTTCCTCCGCTACAGGTAAAGATGCGTTAAAGCAGGTGACAGAAGGAGAATTTGATTTAATCATTCTTGATATTACCCTTCCCGATACCGATGGAATGGAGCTATGTAAAACATTCAGAGAAACAAATAAACATACGCCCGTCATGATGCTTACATGCAGAGGTGAAGAAACAGATAAGGTACTGGCACTCGAACTTGGCGCGGATGATTATGTAACTAAACCCTTCGGCATTCTGGAATTAATGGCGCGGACTAAAGCACTATTACGCAGAGCCGGCCAGGTGCATCCGGAAAAAGCGGATCAGAAGGAGCATATTGCTTTAAAAGACCTTATAATAGACATTAATAAAAGAAAAGCAACGGTAAGAGGTGAACGCATGGAACTGACAAATAAAGAATTTGATTTGCTTGTTTTGCTGGCAAAAAATCCCGGAAAAGTTTTTAGCCGTCACGACTTGCTGGAACTTATATGGGGAGTGGCCTTTTCAGGATATGAACATACCATAACCTCGCACATCAATCGTTTGCGCATTAAAATTGAGACAAATCTGCAACATCCCGAATATATTTTAACAGCATGGGGAACAGGTTATAGATTTGCTGAGTAAAATAATTGAAATTTTAAGCCTTATTATCTGAGTTCTTTGCACACAATCTGCTATTGACCACTAAAGGTATTCAAAAGCTTTATTCCGTTAAATGTTTAATTTAACGTGAGTTCGGATGTTAATAAGTTGAGAGTGAGGCAGTTATTGTTAACAGTTGTAGGAAATAAAAAAGCTTGGAGCTAAATTGTATAAACCAATAACACAATTAAATGCTCTGAGCTATGAAAC